>Ga0172372_10001292_pt1 | contig 38908 bp, 47 predicted proteins | sample LakKiv5m_2_FD_114544 | JGI IMG/M metagenome (GOLD analysis project Ga0172372, IMG submission 114544) | Freshwater microbial communities from Kabuno Bay, South-Kivu, Congo - kab_092012_9.5m | ecosystem: Environmental > Aquatic > Freshwater > Lake | place: Democratic Republic of the Congo...
CGGCCGGCCCATCAGCAGCAGGGACTGGCCCGACTCGAGCAGGTCGCGCACCATGCCCACGGTGCCGAACACCGCCCGCCCCACCCGGCAGGTGAGCCCCACCACCTCGCCGCTGCGGTTGCGGATGGCGCTGATGCGGTGCAGGGTGCGCTCGATGCCGGCCCGGTTGTCGCCGCCGAAGGCCCCCAGGCGGCTGATCACGGCGGCCAGGTCATCGCGCCCCACCGGCCGCTGATCGAGATCGACGCTGCGACCGGGGAAGCGGGCCTCCGGCAACCGACCGAGGTCGAGCACCACCTCCAGCAGCAGCTCCGAGCCGCCGCTGGCGGCCAGGCCGCGTTGGACGGGCTCGGGCAGCACGGCGAGGAGGCGATCCAGGTCGTCGGTGATCCGCTGGGGCAACTGGGCTTCGCCGGCGGACGGCGAAGGCGGGGCCGGGGATGGCAGGGCGGTGAGCAGCGGACGGATCCCCCCGTTCTAGCCACCGCCGCAGCGAGCACGAAAGGGAGCCATGGCAGCCTGATCCTGAGCCCTGCGCTGCTCTCTGCCGATCCCCATGCCTCACACCCTGCCCGAGCACGGCACCCTGCTGCATGTGGGCTGCGGGCCGAAGCGGATCGAGCAGACCCCGTTCGCCCGCAGCGGCTGGCGCGAGCTGCGGCTCGACATCAACCCGGCGGTGGGCCCCGATCTGGTGGGCAGCCTCACCGACCTCAGCGCCGTCGCCGATCGCTCCGTGGATGCGGTGTTCTCCTCCCACAACCTCGAGCACCTCTATCCCCATGAGGTCCCTGTGGCCCTGGCGGAGTTCCGGCGCGTGCTGGCGCCGGGGGGCCTGGTTCTGATCACCTGCCCCGACCTGCAGGCCGTGGCGGCCCTGGTGGCGGCGGACCGGTTGGTGGAGCCGGCCTACACCAGCGGCATGGGACCGATCACAGCCCTCGACATCCTCTATGGCCACCGGGCTTCGCTGGCGGCGGGCAACCTGTACATGGCCCATCGCTGTGGCTTCACGCGCAGGGTGCTGGAGGGCACGGTGCGGGCCGCGGGCTTCGTGCAGTCCTGCAGCCTGCGGCGCCCGCAGGCCTTCGATCTGTGGCTGCTGGCCACGGTGGAGCCATGGGCTGAGCAGGCGCTGCGAGCGGCCGCCCGACGCCTGATCCCCGCCGGTTGAGACGGCCGCCCCGGGCTGGATCAGGGGTCGGGGGCGAGCCAGGGATGCACCAGGGCCTGGGCGCGGGCGAGGGCACGGGGCCAGAGATCCGCCGCATCGAGCAGGCGCACGCCGCGATTCTGCGCTTCCTGCAGCAGCGGCAGGAGCAGCGAGCGGGCCACGCTGCCGAAGGCGACACCAGCGGCGCCACCGCGACCGCCGCCGCGACCGCCGCCGAGCTGGCGCAGCAGGGGGAGGGTGTGTTCATTGGTGCCGCCGGCCAGTTGCAGCGGCCCGGGGGGCGCCTGGGGGCGCAGCCGTTGCAGCAGCCGCACGGCGGCATGGGCGGTGCCATCCCCCACATCACCACTCATCGGTCGGCCATCCAGCTGCCACAGGGGAGCCAGGCCGGCGCTGCGCAGGGCGGCGAAGCGTTGCCAGAGTTCGGCCGCCAGGCGCTCGGCGCTCACCGGCACGGCCTGATCGGCCGTCTCCCCGGCCGCCGGCTCCAGGCCGCAGCTCACCGCCAGACGGCGCAGCGGCACGCCCGCCCGGCACACCTGATCGAGGCGAGCGGCGAAGGCCGTCGCCCGGCCCGGACGGGTATGGATTTCGATCGCATCGGGGGCCAGCTGGGCCACCAGGGACGGCACCGCATCGGCGGCCAGCAGCTGCTGCCGCTCCTCGATCAACCCCAGCGGGCAGGCGGCCAGGCAGCGGCCGCAGCCGTAACAGCGCTCGGCAACGACACCGATGGCGGCCTCGCCCGTGGCGGCAGCGGGGATCGCCGCCGCCGGGCAGACCCGTGCGCAGGGTCTGGGGCAGGCCTCCGGACAGCGCTGCGGATCGAACCAGGCCTTGCGGAAGTGGGGATCGGCACCGTCGCTGAGGCTGAGCATCAACCAGGGCGCCGGGGCACCGTGCCGGCAGGCCCAGGCGATGCCGCGGCGGCTGGCGGCCACCACGGCGGCATCGGCGGCCACATCCAGGCAATGCACCCCGGCCAGGCTGTAGATGCCGGCCAGATCCTCCAGCGCCGTCAGGTCCTGATTGCTGGCCCCACCGATCCACTTCACCCAGCGCCCCAGGGCCAGGGCCCGCTCGGGATCGTCGCGATGCGGCGGCAGCGGGTTCATCGGCGATGGGGCAGCGGGGGCGAGGCCGGTGCGGCGGCGGCGGCCAGCACCGCGGCGGCCGCGGCCATGCCAGCGGTGGAAGGAGCAGCCGGGGATTCACTGAGCCCGAGGCGTCGGGCCAGCCAGGGGGCAGTGGCGCCCTGCACGCCGACGGTGACCAGGATCGCCGCAAACACCAGCCCCTTGAGGTCGCCTGCACCGGCCACGCCCGCCGCTTCCAGCCGCAGGGCGAACAGGCTGGCCATGGCAGTCGTGGCAGCGCCGCTCAGGCGCCGATCACCTCCTGCAGTGGTTGCCAGCGCAGGCTGCGGGCTCCGCCCATCTCCACCACCACCTTGAGCCGGGGTTCGCGGCGGCAGAGGCTGCACAGGGCGGCCAGCTCGGCGGCGGAGAGCACCTGGCCCTCCAGCAACCAGAGCAGCACGGGGGCATCGCTGGCGAACTGGGGGCCGAGCAGCGGCGCCGCGCGCTGCACCTCCCCGACGGCGGCGCCACGGCCGACGGACTGGTGCCCGAGATGGGGGGGGCGCACGCCGTGCAGCTGGGTGAGGAAGGCCTCCGGATCGCCGAGGCCGCGGGCCGGGATCATCTGCGCCTGATACCCGGCCGCCCGCAGCCGGCGCAGCAGCCGCGTCTCGCTGCCGCCTTCCAGGGGGGCATAGAGGGCGAGGGCGCCGGCGCGCTCCAGATCCTGACGGAATTCGCGGCCGGTGAGGAGGAGGGGCATCGCTATGGGGCTCAGGCGGGGGCAAGTCTGGCAGCCCCGGCCGGCCGCTGGCGGAGCAGCGGGGCCATGGGGTACATTGGATTCTTGTGCTGCTGATCCGTGCCCGTCCGCTAGCCGGGCCTCCGGGATGCAGCACAGGGGATGTCGTTGGCGATATCCCCTCCAGGCCAGAACGGTGAAGCAGCCGCGGATCCCAACCGCAGCCGGCCTCAACCGTCGGGATACTTGCCGGACCTCACAACCATCTGGAATCCGTTCCCGATGCCGGCCCAGTCCCAGCCCGCTGATTCGTTTCGCTAGCTCGATCCCGCCGGCTATGGGTCTCTCCAGGGATCCCAGCCGTTCAGGGTACCCAGCGCGTTCGTCCGAATTCAGCTCCGCCGCCACGGCCGCTGGATACCCGCCCCTGCCGTCCTGCGGAAGGGAGCTGAGGCATCCAACGGATCCGTTTCCAGGCCATGCGGCAGTCCAGCTGGCGTCGTTTCCCCTTCCATGTCCCTCGGCATCCTCGGGAAGAAACTGGGCATGTCCCAGTTCTTCGACCCTGAAGGCAGATCCATCCCGGTCACCCTGATCGAGGCCGGTCCCTGCCGCATCACCCAACTCAAGAGTGAAAGCAGCGACGGCTACACCGCCGTCCAGCTCGGTTTCGGCGAGATCCGCGACAAGCTGGTCAACCGCCCGGCCCGTGGCCACCTGGCCCGCTCCGGTGCCGAACCGCTGCGCCACCTGCGCGAGTACCGCGTCGGCAGCGTCGAGGGTCTCGAGCTCGGCAGCGAGGTCACCGTCGCCGCCTTCGAGCCCGGCCAGAAGGTCGACGTCAGCGGCGACACCATGGGCCGTGGCTTCGCCGGCTACCAGAAGCGCCATGGCTTCAGCCGCGGACCGATGACCCACGGTTCCAAGAACCATCGCGAGCCCGGTTCGACCGGTGCCGGCACCACGCCCGGCCGCGTCTATCCCGGCAAGCGCATGGCCGGCCGCTACGGCGGCAAGCAGACCACCACCCGCGGGTTGGTGATCCTCAAGGTCGATGCCGAGCGCAATCTGCTCGTGGTCAAGGGATCGGTTCCCGGCAAGCCGGGGGCCCTGCTCGACATCCGCCCGGCCAAACGGGTGGGCAGCAAAGCCGCGAACTGAGGAGAGAAACCATGACGGATTGCATCGTTCGCGATTGGCAGGGAGGGGAGAGCGGCAGGGTCAGCCTCGGCCTGAGCGGAGCCCGGGAGACCAGCGCCGCCGACCTGTTGCACCGCGCCGTGGTGCGCCAGCAGGCCCATGCCCGCCAGGGCACCGCCAGCACCCTCACCCGCGCCGAGGTGGCCGGAGGCGGCCGCAAGCCCTACAAGCAGAAGGGCACAGGCAGGGCCCGCCAGGGATCGATTCGCACACCGCTGCGGCCCGGTGGCGGCATCGTGTTCGGCCCCAAGCCCCGCAGTTATGAGCTGGGCATGAACCGCAAGGAGCGCCGGCTCGCCCTGCGCACCGCCCTGATCAGCCGCAGTGCCGACATCACCGTGATCCGCGGCTTCGGCCAGGGTCTCGATGCCCCCAGGACCCGTGAGATCACCGCGGCGCTGCAGCGCTTCGGCATCGATGCCGAAGCCCGGGTGCTGCTGATCCTCGAAGGCGCCAGCGAGGCCGTGAAGCTCTCGGTGCGCAATCTCGACCGGGTGAGGCTGATCGCCGCCGATCATCTCAATGTGGTCGACCTGCTCGGCGCCCACAAGCTGGTCATCAATGAAGAAGCAATTGCCAGGATTCAGGAGGTCTACGGAGATGGCTGAACGCTTTGCCGGGCGGCTTGCGGATGTGATCCGCCGGCCCCTGATCACCGAGAAGGCCACCCGGGTCTACGAGGATTTCAACCAGTACACCTTTGAGGTCGATCACCGGGCCGCCAAGCCTGAGATCAAGGCCGCCGTCGAACTCCTGTTCGAGGTCAAGGTCGTGGGGGTGAGCACCATGAACCCACCGCGTCGCAGCCGGCGCGTCGGTCGTTTCGCCGGCAAGCGCCCCCAGATCAAGAAGGCGGTGGTACGCCTGGCTGAGGGCAATACGATCCCGATCTACACCCCGTCCTGAAGGATCTGACATCCCATGGCAATCCGTACCTACAGACCGATCACCCCAGGCACCCGCACCCTGGTGGTCACCGATTTCAGTGAGGTCACTGAGAAGAGTCGCGAGCGCGGGCTCGTCATCGCCAAGCACCGCCGCAAGGGTCGCAACAACCGCGGTGTGATCACCTGCCGCCATCGCGGCGGCGGCCACAAGCGCCTCTATCGCATTGTCGATTTCCGCCGTGACAAGCACGGCGTGACGGCACGGGTGGCCGCCATCCATTACGACCCGCATCGCAATGCGCGGTTGGCGCTTCTCTATTACGCCGATGGCGAGAAGCGCTACATCCTGGCCCCGGCCGGGGTTCAGGTGGGGCAGCGCCTGGTGTCGGGTCCCGATGCCCCGATCGAGAACGGCAACGCCCTGCCGCTGTCGGCGATTCCGCTGGGTTCGAGCGTCCACAACGTCGAGTTGTACGCCGGTCGCGGCGGCCAGATGGTGCGCACCGCCGGCGCCAGCGCCCAGGTGATGGCCAAGGAGGGGGATTACGTCGCCCTCAAGCTGCCTTCCACCGAGGTGCGTCTGGTGCGGCGCGAGTGCTACGCCACCCTCGGCGCGGTGGGCAACAGCGAGCAGCGCAACACCAGCCTCGGTAAGGCCGGCCGCAAGCGCTGGCTGGGCCGCCGTCCCGAGGTGCGCGGCAGCGTGATGAACCCCTGCGACCACCCCCATGGTGGCGGTGAGGGGCGGGCCCCCATCGGTCGCAGTGGTCCGGTCACCCCCTGGGGCAAACCGGCCCTGGGCCTGAAGACCCGCAAGCGCAACAAACCCAGCAACCGCTTCGTGCTGCGCAAACGGCGCCGCACCTCCAAGCGCAGCCGTGGTGGACGCGACTCGTGATCAACACATCCGCTCTGCTGTACGCCTGATCCGCCATGGGACGCTCACTCAAAAAAGGTCCGTTCGTAGCCGACAGCCTGATTCGCAAGGTTGAGAAGCAGAACGCCACCGACGACAAGAGCGTGATCAAGACCTGGTCACGTGCTTCCACAATCCTGCCGATGATGATCGGCCACACGATTGCCGTTCACAACGGCAAGGCCCACGTCCCCGTGTATGTCACGGAGCAGATGGTGGGTCACAAGCTGGGCGAGTTCGCCCCCACCCGCACCTTCCGCGGCCACATCAAAGACAAGAAGGGAGGACGCTGACGCGATGGCCAACACCCACTCCAGTCCCAACCAGGCGGTCGCCCACGGCCGCTACATCCGTGGCTCCGTCTCCAAGGTGCGCCGGGTGCTCGATCAGATCCGGGGCCAGAGCTACCGCGATGCCCTGATCATGCTCGAGTTCATGCCCTATCGCTCCACCGGACCGATCACCAAGGTGCTGCGTTCCGCCGTGGCCAATGCCGAGCACAACCTCGGCCTCAACCCGGCCAACCTGGTGATCAGCGTCGCCAGCGCAGACATGGGGCCATCGCTGAAGCGATTCCGCCCCCGCGCCCAGGGGCGCGCCTACGCGATCAAGAAACAGACCTGCCACATCAGCATTGCTGTGGCGGCCCCCTCCGCCTGACCCCCGAGGACACCGACCGATGGGACACAAGATCCATCCAACCGGCTTGCGCCTGGGGATCACCCAGGAGCACCGTTCACGCTGGTACGCCCCCAGCAAGACCTATCCGACCCTCCTGCAGGAGGATGATCGGATTCGCAAGTTCATCCACAAAAAATATGCCGCTGCCGGCATCAGTGATGTGCTGATCGCCCGCAAGGCCGACCAGCTGGAGGTGGAGCTCAAGACCGCCCGTCCGGGTGTGCTCGTGGGCCGCCAGGGCAGCGGCATCGAGGATCTGCGCAGCGGCATCCAGAAGACCCTGGGTGATCCCGGCCGCCAGGTGCGCATCAATGTGGTCGAGGTGGAGCGCGTCGATGCCGATGCCTATCTGCTCGCCGAGTACATCGGCCAGCAACTGGAGAAGCGTGTCGCCTTCCGCCGCGTCATGCGCATGGCCGTGCAGCGCGCCCAACGGGCCGGTGTGCTGGGCCTGAAGATCCAGGTGGGCGGCCGCCTCAATGGCGCCGAGATCGCCCGCACCGAATGGACGCGCGAAGGTCGGGTGCCTCTGCACACCCTGCGTGCCGACATCGACTACGCCACCAAGGTGGCCAGCACCACCTACGGGGTGCTGGGGATCAAGGTGTGGGTGTTCAAGGGCGAGGTGCTCCCCGGTCAGCAGGAGCAGCTGCCCGTGGGCGGGGCCCCCAAGCGCCGGACCAGCCGGCGGCCCCAACAGTTCGAAGATCGCTCCAACGAGGAGTGAGGGAGGCCTGAATCATGCTGAGTCCAAAACGCGTTCAATTTCGTAAGCAGCAGCGGGGCCGCATGCGCGGCATCGCCACCCGGGGGAACACCATTGCCTTCGGGGAGTTTGCACTGCAGGCCCAGGAATGTGGCTGGATCACCTCGCGTCAGATCGAGGCCAGCCGTCGGGCGATGACCCGCTATGTCAAGCGGGGCGGCAAGATCTGGATCCGCATCTTCCCCGACAAGCCGGTGACGATGCGGCCGGCCGAGACCCGCATGGGTTCCGGTAAGGGCAACCCCGAATTCTGGGTGGCTGTGATCAAGCCGGGTCGCATCCTGTTCGAAATGGGAGGACCTGAAATCACTCCCGAGATTGCGCGTGAGGCCATGCGCCTGGCGCAATACAAGCTGCCGGTGAAAACCAAGTTCATCTCCCTGGCCGACCAGCCGGTCGAGACGGCGGATGTCCCCACTCCTGTGGAGCCCTGAATTCATGGCACGCCCTGACATCGCCGAGGTGCGTTCCCTCACCGAGGCCGAGATCAACGAGCAGATCGCTCAGGTTCGCCGCGAGCTGTTCGACCTGCGCTTCGAGCAGGCCACCAGCCGCCTGCAACAACCGCATCGCTTCCGGCGGGCCCGCATCAAGCTGGCCCACCTGTTGTCGGTGCAGAAGGAGCAACTTCGCTCCGCCGCCTCCTGATTCCCCCCCATCCCATGGCACGCAAGGAAAGGGTCGGCACCGTCGTCAGCGACAAGATGGACAAAACGGTGGTGGTGGCGGTGGAGAACCGCTTCCCCCATCCCATCTATCAGAAGACCGTCAGCCGCACCACCCGTTACAAGGCCCACGACGAAGGCAATCACTGCCGCGTCGGCGATCGGGTCCGCATCACCGAGACCCGGCCGCTCAGTCGCACCAAGCGCTGGACTGTGGCTGAAGTTCTCGACCGGGCCGCAGGCTCCGCCGATACCCCCACCGCCTGAGGAGGAGCGATCCATGATTCAACAGGAAACCTTCCTCAACGTCGCCGACAACAGCGGCGCCAAGCGTATCCAGTGCATCCGAGTGCTGGGCACCAACCGTCGCTATGCCCATGTCGGCGATGTGATCGTGGCGGCCGTCAAGGACGCCATGCCCAACATGGGCGTCAAGAAGTCGGATGTGGTCAAGGCCGTGGTGGTGCGCACCAAGGCCACCCTGCGCCGTGATACAGGCAACTCGATCCGATTCGATGACAATGCTGCCGTGATCCTGGGGAACGACAACAACCCCAAGGGAACACGGGTGTTCGGCCCGGTGGCCCGTGAACTGCGCGAGCGCAACTTCACCAAGATCGTATCTCTCGCTCCGGAGGTGATCTGAGATGGCCACCGCTACCCCCAAGGCCAAGAAGCCGGTGCGGATCAAGATGCGCATCAAGAAGGGCGACACCGTCCAGGTGATCACCGGCAAAGACAAGGGCAAGACCGGTGAGGTCCTGCGCATCCTTCCCTACGAGAATCGTGTGGTGGTGCAGGGTATCAATCTGCGCACCCGGCACGTCAAGCCCACCCAGGAGGGAGAGAGCGGCCGCATCGTCACCGAGGAGGCGTCCATTCATGCCTCCAACGTGATGCTCTACTCCACCAGTCGCAACGTGGCCAGCCGCGTTGAGATCGTGGTGGACAAGGATGGCAACAAGAAGCGCAAGCTCAAGAAGACCGGGGAATTTCTCGATTGATCTGCGCTGGCGGCCGTTCCAGATCGGATCGCGGCTGCCCCCCCAGCGCTTCACTCCTTGTGCTCCTCTTCGTTTTTTGATCCCTTCCCCGTCCGCCTTCTGACCACGCCCAGAAGCGCACTCCCTTCCCCCGTCATGTCACTGAAACAGCGCTACCGGGAGACGATCCAGCCCAAGCTGCTCAAGGATCTGAGTCTCTCCAATGTCCACGAGGTCCCCAAGGTGATCAAGGTCACCGTCAATCGGGGCCTCGGTGAGGCGGCCCAGAATGCCAAGGCCCTGGAGGCCTCGATCGCCGAGCTGGCCACGATCACCGGTCAGAAGGTGGTGGTGACCCGTGCCAAGAAGGCCATCGCCGCCTTCAAGATTCGTCAGGGCATGCCGATCGGCGTCACCGTCACCCTGCGTGGCGAGCGCATGTATGCCTTCCTGGAGCGCCTGATCCACCTGGCCCTGCCTCGCATCCGCGATTTCCGCGGCGTCAGCCCCAGGAGTTTCGATGGCCGTGGCAACTACACCCTGGGGATTCGTGAACAGATCATCTTCCCCGAGATCTCCTTCGACAAGATCGACGCCATCCGGGGGATGGACGTGACGATCGTGACCAGCGCCCGCACCGACGAAGAAGGTCGCTCCCTGCTTCGCGAGATGGGAATGCCGTTCCGCAGTAACTGAGGCTCTATCGGACACGACCATGGCCAACCACGACCCGATTTCAGACATGCTCACCCGCATCCGCAATGCGAGTGAGAAGCGTCACGAGAGCACCCGCATTCCCGCTTCGCGCATGTCCCGCAGCATCGCCAAGGTGCTGCAACAGGAAGGCTTCATCGCCGGCATCTCCGAAGAAGGTGATGGCGTGACCCGCCAGCTTGTGCTGGAGCTCAAGTACAGCGGCAAGCACCGCCTGCCCACGATCCGCCGTGTGCAGCGCGTCAGCAAGCCCGGCTTGCGCATTTACAAGAACACCCGCCAGCTCCCCAAGGTTCTCGGCGGCCTCGGAGTGGCGATCATCTCCACCTCCAGGGGTGTGATGAGCGACCGTGACGCCCGCAAGCAGGGCGTCGGCGGCGAAGTGCTCTGCTACGTCTATTGATCCCGGGAGGTACGAGTCATGTCACGCATCGGTAAGGCCCCGATCCCCATCCCCGACACGGTGAGCGTCAGCCTCGACGGTCTCGCCGTCACGGTGAAGGGACCCAAGGGCGAATTGAGTCGCACCCTGCCCGACGGGGTGACGATCAGCCAGGAGGGCAGCACCCTCGTGGTCCGCCCCAGCTCAGAGTCGCGGCGCTCCCGCGAACGCCATGGCCTCAGCCGCACCCTGGTGGCCAACATGGTGGAGGGGGTGAGCAAGGGTTTCAGCCGCAAGCTGGAAATCGTGGGCGTTGGCTATCGCGCCTCCGTTCAGGGAACCAAGCTGGTGGTCAGCGCCGGGTACAGCCATCCGGTCGAGATGATCCCGCCGGCCGGCATCACCTTCTCGGTGGAGAACAACACCAACGTGTTTGTCTCTGGAGCTGACAAGGAATTGGTCGGCAATGAGGCCGCCAAGGTGCGCGCCATCCGTCCGCCGGAACCCTATAAGGGTAAAGGCATCAAATACGAAGGCGAACGGATCCTGCGCAAAGCCGGCAAGACCGGCAAGAAATGAGGTCTGCACGCGCACCATTCGTCTGATTTCCCATGTCCACCCTCTCCCGCAAACAGCAGACCCAGAAGCGCCACCGTCGCCTGCGTCGTCTGCTCTCCGGCACCGCCGACCGGCCTCGGCTGGCGGTGTTCCGCTCCAACAACCACATCTACGCCCAGGTCATCGACGACGAAGCCCAGAGCACCCTCTGTGCGGCGTCCACCCTGGACAAGGATCTGCGGTCCGAACTGTCGGCCGGTGCCACCTGCGCCGCCTCCGCCGCCGTCGGCCAGCTCGTCGCCCAGCGCGCCCTGGCCAAGGGCATCCAGAAGGTGGTGTTCGACCGTGGTGGCAATCTGTATCACGGCAGGGTGAAGGCCCTGGCCGATGCCGCCCGGGAAGCGGGCCTTCAGTTCTGATCCTGCCCTCACCATGGAAACCAACGACCAGATCCAGGCCGGCGACATTCCGGCAGCCTCCGATGTTCCCGCTGCGGCCGATGGCCAGCAGGAGCGCCGCGGCGGTCGCGGCGGTGACCGCGGCGGTGACCGTGATCGCCGCGGCGGCGGCGGCCGTGGCCGCGACAGCCGCCGCGGCCAGGAGCGCGACAGCGAATGGCAGGAGCGGGTGGTGCAGATCCGCCGCGTCTCCAAGACCGTCAAGGGCGGCAAGAAGATGAGCTTCCGGGCCATCGTCGTGGTCGGCAACGAGCGCGGCCAGGTGGGCGTCGGTGTCGGCAAGGCCGGTGATGTGATCGGAGCCGTGCGCAAGGGCGTGGCCGATGGCAAGAAACATCTGGTCAAGGTGCCGCTCACCCGCACCAGCTCGATCCCCACCCTCAGCAATGGCCGCGATGGGGCCGCCAGCGTGCTGATCCGCCCCGCCGCCCCGGGCACCGGCGTGATCGCCGGCGGCGCCATCCGCACGGTGCTGGAGCTGGCCGGCATCAAGAATGTGCTGGCCAAGCGCCTCGGCTCGAAGACCCCTCTCAACAATGCCCGTGCCGCCATGGAAGCCCTGGCGTCGCTGCGCACCCACAAGGAGACCGCCAAGGAGCGGGGCATCTCCCTCGAGCAGATCTACTCCTGAGGTCCCCATGTCTTCCTTCTCGCTCAACAACCTCCAGCCCCAGACAGGGGCCCGCCGCCGCAAGACCCGCAAGGGCCGCGGCATCGCCGCCGGTCAGGGCGCCAGCTGCGGCTTCGGCATGCGCGGCCAGAAGTCACGCTCCGGCCGGCCCACCCGCCCGGGTTTTGAGGGGGGTCAGATGCCCCTCTACCGGCGGGTGCCCAAGCTCAAGCACTTCCCGCTGGTCAACCCCAGCCGCTACACGGTGATCAATGTGGGCCGCCTGGCCAGCCTGGCTGCAGGCAGCGTCGTCAACCTCAAGTCGCTGGTGGAGGCGGGTCTGATCACCAGCCCCACACCGGGTCAGCCCCTGAAGATCCTCGGCGATGGCGAACTGAACGTGAAGCTCAGCGTCAGCGCTGATGCCTTCACCGGCAGTGCGCGCCAGAAGATCGAAGCCGCCGGCGGCGTCTGCGAACTGGTCGGCTGAGTCCGTGCCGCCTGGCCGCCTCGATGCGTTCACGGCACACCCCCGGCATTCATCCGGCTGGCGCGTCAGCAACGGCCCGCAATCCAGGCTGGGATCCGGCTTCGCCGGTCTCGTTGTCGCCGTGACCCCGTCCGGAAGCGGGTTGTTCGCCCAACTCCTAAGGTCGGAGCCGTCTGCCCCAGCCCCCGCGGCCGGCAGGCGGCTCTTTGTCTGCACCGGTCCTGTGGACCGGATCTCCATCCCCTCTCCCCCACAGCCCATGGTCGTCAGCAGGGGGCGCAACCCAAGCGCCGCTGAAATCTTCAGCCAGCTGTTCCAGGCCCAGGCCCTGCGCAGTCGCGTAGTCACCACTCTCGGTCTGCTGATGTTGGTGCGGCTGGGGATCTATATCCCCGTGCCCGGCATCGATCGGGTCGCCTTCCAGGATTTCATCTCCCGCGGCGGCCAGTTGATCGGCTTTCTCGACATCTTCACCGGTGGTGGTCTGTCGACCCTGGGGGTGTTCGCACTCGGGATTCTGCCGTTCATCAATGCCTCGATCATCCTGCAGTTGCTGACGGCGGCCCTGCCCCAGCTGGAGGATCTGCAGAAGAATGAAGGCGAGGCGGGGCGTCGCAAGATCGCCCAGATCACCCGCTATGTGGCACTCGGCTGGGGCATTCTCCAGTGTGTGGTCTTCTCGCTGATCCTGCGTCAGTATGCCCTGCCCGGGATGCCGGAATGGCTGTTCGTGCTGCAGACCAGCCTGGCCCTGGTGACCGGCTCGATGGTGGTGATGTGGATCAGTGAGGTGATCACCGAACGGGGAATCGGCCAGGGTGCCTCGCTGGTGATCTTCATCAATATCGTCGCCACCCTGCCCAAGGCGCTGGGATCCACCATTGAGCTGGCCCAGACGGGGGATCGCAGCACCGTGGGCGGCATCGTGGTGCTGGTGCTGGTGTTTCTGGTCACGATCATCGGCATCATCTTCGTGCAGGAGGGCAATCGCCGCATCCCGATCGTCAGCGCCAAGCGGCAGGTGGGGGGCACCGGCATGCTCTCCTCCCGCCAGAGCTACCTGCCGCTCAAGCTCAATGCCGGTGGCGTGATGCCGATCATCTTTGCCTCCGCGGTGGTGCTTCTGCCGCTCACGATCGCCAATCTCACCAAGAGCGCCTGGCTGGTGAAGCTGGCGGGCTATCTCAGCCCCAACAGCAGCATCCCCTGGCTGTATGCGCTGGTGTTCTTCGCCCTGATCCTGGGCTTCGGCTTCTTCTACGCCTCGCTCACGGTCAATCCCGTCGATATCGCCACCAACCTCAAGCGCGGCGGCGTGGCCGTGCCGGGGGTGCGACCCGGTACGGCCACCGCCAATTACCTGGCCGCTGTGCAGAACCGTCTCACCCTGCTCGGAGGCCTGTTCCTCGGTGCGGTGGCGATCATCCCCTCTGCCGTGGAGGGCGCCACCCAGGTGCGCACCTTCCAGGGCCTGGGGGCCACCTCGCTGCTGATCCTGGTGGGCGTGGCGATCGACACCGCCAAGCAGGTGCAGACCTATGTGATCTCCCAGCGCTATGAGGGCATGGTGCGCCAGTGAGCGCCAGGTCCGTCTGCGTCTGCCATCCCGTTTTCCGCAAGCCATGAAGCAACGCATTCTGTTCCTCGGTCCCCCCGGGGCCGGCAAGGGCACCCAGGCCCAGCAGCTGGCCCGGCAGCAGCAGCTGCTGCATCTGTCCACGGGGGATCTGCTGCGGGCCGAGGTGCAGGCCGGCACCGATCTCGGCCGCCAGGCCGAGGCCGTGATGGCCCGCGGTGAGCTGGTGAGCGATGCGCTGGTGCTGGCGATCGTGCGCGGTCGTCTCAGCAGCCACACGGGCGGCTGGCTGCTGGATGGATTCCCGCGCAACCTCAGCCAGGCCGAGGCCCTGGATCGCCTGCTGCAGGAGCTCGGCCAGCCGGTGCAGCTGGTGGTGCTGATGGAGCTGGAGGATGCCGTGCTGATTCAGCGCCTGCTGGCCCGCGGTCGCAGCGACGACAACGAGGCGGTGATCCGCCATCGGCTTGAGGTGTATCGCCAGCAGACCGCCCCGCTGATCGATCACTACCGCGGCCTGGGCCTGCTGGCCCCGGTCGATGCGGCTGGCAGCATCGCAGCGATCGCCGACCGGATCGGCGCGCTGCTGGCGGCCTGATTGCCCGACCGTCCTGCGGAGCACTGTGGTAGGGTGGTTGTTTGCAAATTCGCAGAGCACACCAGCCCATGAAGGTGCGTGCATCGGTCAAGAGAATGTGTGACAAGTGCCGGGTGATCCGTCGCCACGGCCGGGTGATGGTGATCTGCACCAACCCCAAGCACAAACAGCGCCAGGGCTGAATCACGCCCAGGTCCGCCCCCGGGCTGCGGCGCCTGTTCGCCGCCCCGTTGTCCATTTCCGTTCCAGCGGATCCGTGCCGTCCTGCGGCGGCGGATCCCCTCCGCTTCGGCGGAAATCCCCCTGCCCTCCCCGTATTTTCCCGCTGTGGCCCGGATCGCCGGTATCGACATTCCCCGTGACAAGAGAGTGGAAATCTCTCTCACCTACGTGTATGGCATCGGCCTGACCCGTGCCCGCAAGATCCTGGCCAGCTCCGGGGTCAGCCCCGATGTGCGCGTCAAGGATCTCAGCGACGCCGATGTGCAGAAGCTGCGCGCCGCCGCTGAGGGCTTCACCCTGGAGGGCGACCTGCGTCGCGAGGAGGGCATGGCCCTCAAGCGCCTCCAGGACATCGGCTGCGTCCGCGGTCGTCGCCATCGCATGGGGCTGCCCGTGCGTGGCCAGCGCACCCGCACCAATGCCCGCACCCGCCGCGGCGCCCGCAAAACCGTGGCCGGCAAGAAGAAGTAAGCCCCGGGCCCCGGCCTGGCTTCAGCGTCTGGTTCCGCCGCCCGGGCTTCGCGCCCGGCGTCACCGGAGCCCCCCCATCCCGTTCCGATCACCTCCCTGTTCGCGCAGGGTTCCTCCATGGCCAAGCCCGCCAAGAAATCCGGCCCCAAGAAAGCCAAGCGCAATGTCCCCAATGGCGTTGCCCACATCCAGAGCACCTTCAACAACACCATTGTTTCGATCACCGACACCGCCGGTGAGGTGATCAGCTGGTCGTCGGCTGGTGCCAGTGGCTTCAAGGGGGCACGCAAAGGCACCCCGTTCGCAGCCCAGACGGCCGCCGAGGCCGCCGCCCGCCGTGCCCTCGAGCAGGGGATGCGCCAGATCGAGGTGCTGGTGCGCGGTCCGGGATCCGGTCGGGAAACTGCGATCCGGGCCCTGCAGGTGGCCGGCCTGGAGATCACCCTGATTCGTGATGTCACCCCCCTGCCTCACAACGGCTGCCGCCGTCCGAAGCGTCGTCGCGTCTGAGGATCCGCCGCGATCCAGCGGCTCCCCAGGCTTCGTTCACCTCTCCGTCTCTCTCTGACCGTGTTGCAGTACCAGATCGACCGGGTCGCGCACCAGGTTGCCGACGACCGATCCCAGACGGCCGTCTTCCTGATCGGCCCCCTGGACCGGGGCCAGGCCACCACGCTCGGTACCGCCCTGCGGCGGGTGCTGATCGGCGGTCTGGAGGGCAGTGCCATCACCGCCGTGCGCATCTCCGGCGTCAATCACGAGTACGCCACCGTGCCCGGCGTCCGGGAGGATGTGCTCGATATCCTCCTGAATTGCAAGTCGATTCCCGTCAACAGCCGCAGCCGCGAGCTGGAGATCGGTCGGTTGATGGTCAACGGTCCCGCCACCGTCACCGCTTCTGATCTGCAGTTCTCCTCCCAGGTGCAGGTCATTGATGGCGATCGTCCGATCGCTGTTGTGGCTGAGGGGCACAACCTGGAGCTGGAGGTGCACGTGGAGCGCGGCATCGGCTACCGCCCCGTGGATCGCCACCAGGAGGACACCAGCTCCATTGATCTGCTTCAGATCGATGCTGTGTTCATGCCTGTGCGTCGTGTCAATTACGGCGTCGAGGAGACGGCCGTGGGCGAGGGTGGTTCCGCCCGGGAGAAGCTGCGTCTGGAGATCGAGACCAATGGCAGCATCACCCCTGAGGATGCGATGGCGCAGGCTGCCAATCAGCTGATCACACTGTTCCAGCCCCTCGCCAGCCTCACTATGGCCGAGGAGCCCGGCCTGGAACCGGAACCCTCCGCCGAGGCTCAGATTCCCCTGGAGGAGCTGAATCTCTCGGTGCGTGCCTACAACTGCCTCAAGCGGGCCCAGGTCAATTCCGTTTCCGACCTGATGGGTTTCAGCTACGAGGATCTCCTGGAGATCAAGAACTTCGGCTCCAAGTCAGCCGACGAGGTGATCGAGGCATTGGAGCGAATCGGCATCTCGTTGCCCCAGAGCCGCACCACCGCCTGAGCTCATCCACCTCATTCCCCTGCTGCGCACCGTACCCCCATCCACCCATGCGACACCAGTGCCGAGTCCCCCTGCTGGGACGCCCTGCCGACCAACGCAAGGCCATGCTGCGGGGCCTTACCACCCAGCTGATCCGTAGTGGTCGTGTCACCACCACCAAGGCCCGAGCCAAGGCGCTGCGCGATGAGGCAGAGCGCATGATCGGCCTGGCCAAGGATGGCAGCCTGGCCGCTCGCCGCCGCGCCATGGGTTATATCTATGACAAGCAGCTGGTCCACTCCCTGTTTGAGAAGGCCGCCGATCGCTATGGCGACCGCAACGGTGGCTATACCCGGATCATCCGCACGATTCGGCGCCGTGGTGACAATGCCGAGATGGCGATCATCGAGTTGGTCTGAAGATCTGCGCTGCGGGTGTTCCAGGCTGCTTCCATAGCATTTCTGGTTCCGCTGGCCTGGCTCAATGCCCCGGCGATCAGGATTGGTGGAAGAGTTGGGCTCCTGAAGGTCCAGCCCGGGGCTTGATCTTGCTCTGGGCCTTGGATCTCGGCAACCTGGCCATCGCTCCTCGACCTCCTCTGGCCGGCTGTCACAGGCGCAAGATCCCTGCTCGCCAGCATCGGCTGGATGGGCAAGTGCTGTCGCCGCCTGACTGTTCCAGGCAGAGCACAAGCCGTGCTGGTGGGACTGTGCTGCAGCGCCACCGCCAGCGCCCAGCTGGATTCGAGCTCTCTGCGGCGCGAGTCAGGTGCAGGAGCCTGCCACAGCTGCCTGAGCAATCGCTCCGGGGCGGGCAGGCGCCAACTCCCTAATCTGTCCTGCGGCTGCATCAGAATTCCGGGCACCACTACGACTACTACGACTACTACCCCTGCTACCCCTGCTACCCCTGCTACCCCTGCTATCGGCCGTGCCAGCAGGGCTGATTCAAACTTGGCGCGGGGGGTGCGGCCCAGGCGCAGGGGGTCACCCGCTGCTTGCAGCGCCTGGGATGCTGATGCCCACGCAGGCTACCGGTGTCGGGCGCGACTGGCGAGACCGGCACTTTGAAGCGGCTCTGGCCGTGTCGGGACCACCGGATGGAGCCGGCTGAGAGCCGGTGATCCGTGGCATCGGCAGGGGCCTCACATCCTGCGCTCCCGGCTCTCAGCCGAGCCTGGCGCAGCCGGGACAGAGGGCACGCACATTGAGAACGCATTCGAGCAGCTGGAAGCCGTGGCCATCGGCCGCGGCCGAGCCCGCCGCCAGCACGGCGGCATTCTCAAACTCCTCGGTGCGACCGCAGCGCACGCAGACCAGATGGTGGTGTTCCCGCGGGCTGGCACCGACCAGCTCAAAGCGGCGCCCCCCCTCCGGCAGCTCCAGCTCCTGCAGCAGGCCCATCGAGCTGAGCAGCCGCAGGGTGCGGTACACGGTGGCCAGCGACACACGGGCCTCCGCTCCCAGCAGTTGTTGATGCACCTCCTCGGCGCTGAGATGGCGGCCCTCCCCCAAGCCCTCGAACAGCGCCAGGATTCGCTGCCGCTGGGGAGTGAGCCGCTGGCCGCGGTCATGCAGGCTGGCGCGCAGCCCGGCGCCGGGATGGCTCACCGAGGCGGGTGCCGGCGTCGGCGGGGATGGGGACATCGCCTCGGGGACCGCTGCCATTCGCAAGAGTAGGACCTATTGCGAACAGCCGCCAGTCCGTCGCCAGTCCGGCCGGCCAGCTCGGCCGCCCTGGTTGTGGCGGCGAGCCGCTCTGGGCCGCTGGCGGGGCCGCCGGGGCCGCTGCTGGCAAGCAAGCGGGGAGACCTCGGCCGCGCTGGTGCCCAGCGGCGGGCTGCCCCCAGATGGCCGCGGGGCGCGCCGGCGGGACCTCTCTGCTGCGCTGGTCCCCGATCAGCGGGTCGCCCGCCAGGGGGCTCTCAGGGAAGCGGCTCCCCGGCCGTGGGCGCGCTGGCGGCGCGGGCCAGGCTCGTCGCCAGTCGCTGATCCCAGGCCACCAGCCCCGCCGCCAGCAGGTCGGCCAGGGTGACCACCAGCCGATAGCTGAGCGCCACCGCCAGCAGGGAGGCCTGAGGCAGCGGCACCGACAGGCGCAGCAGCAGCACCGCCTCGAACACCCCCAGCCCGCCCGGCGCGCCGGGCACCACCAGGCCTGCGGTCCAGGCCAGGGCGAAGCCCGCCAGCCATGACCACCAGTCGAGGCTGAACTGCAGATCAAACGCCCAGACGCAGCACGCGAAGGCGAGGAACCGCAGCAGCACGAACACCAGTTCGGCCAGCAGCGGCCGCCACGGGTAGCCCGCCGCAGGCACCGACACCGCGGCATCCGCCCGTTCCCGTTCCAGATCCTCCGCCACCCCCAACCGGATCGCCCGCCGCCGTTCCAGCGACTGCAGCAACGGCTCCAGCGCCGCGGGCGTCAGGGCCAGCAACGGCAGCAGCCCCAGCCCGGCCAGGCCGTTCTTCCAACCGCCCAGGGGCAGGAGCGCCAGCGCCGCCACCGCCGCCAGCAGCGGATCCAGCAGGGTGACCACCAGGGCCTGGGCTGTGCGCGTCGATCCCTGCTGCAGCGGCGCCTCCGGACTGCGCAGGGCCTGCAGGCGAGAGGTCAGGTGCCAGATGCCCCCGGGCAGGTATTTGCGCAGGTTGGTGGTCACATGCAGGCCGATCAGCTCGGCCCAGCGCGGCTGCAGCCCGCGCCAGCGCAGCACCACCCCCCAGGCCCAGCCATTGATCACCAGGCTCAGGCCGGCGAGCCCCACCGCCAGCAGCAGCCACAGCCAGCCCTGGGCATCGAGGCTGAGCTGCAGCATCCGCCGGCCATGGCTGAGCAGCGCCGCCAGCAGGAAGCCCAGGCTGAGGCAGAGGATCCAGGGGCGCAGGCCACCGGGCAGCGACAGCCCGCGGACGGCGGCGGGCCCAAGGCGAGGCAATGCAGCAAACCGAAACCTGATCACAGCGGGGCGACGGGCCATCACAACTCACCCCCAGGCTGCCAGCCGGTGAGCCGCTCCGAAACGGCAGGCCGGCCAGGATCGCGCCAGCCTCAGCCGCTGCGCCCGCTGCGCCCGCTGCGCCCGCTGCGCCCGAGCAACAGCGGTCCGGCAACAGTGGTCGGGCAACAGTGGCTGAGTCGCTCTGGCCAGCTCGGATCCGCGGCGGCGGTGGCGGCTGAGCGGCGGCGAAGCAGCACCACCGCCACCGCCAAGAGGTCGCCACCGACATCGCTACCACCGCTACTACCGCCACTATTGCCACTATTGCTGCCGCTATCACCGCCATCACCACTGCCGCCAATGCCAGCGCCACCACCCGCGCCGCCGCCGACACCAGTGCCGCCGCCGCCAAGAAGTCACCATCGCCACCAGCGCTGCCACCACGAGGTCGCCAGCGCCACCAGCGCCGCCACCAAGAAGGCGCCATCGACATCGCCACTACTGCCACTATTGCTATCACTATCACCGCTATCACCACTGCCAGCGCTATCGCCGCCATCCAGCGCCGCCACCGCCACTACGAGATCGCCACTACGAGATCGCCACCACCACCAGCGCCGCCGGCGCCACGAGGCCGCCCTCGACATCGCCGCCATCGCCATCGCCGCCATCGACCTCCTCCGGGCAGTGGCCCTCTGCCGGGGCCGGTCTGCAGCACGGCCGGACGGCCTGGCAGCACGGGCGACAGCACCGGGGGCGCCGCGGCCCCACCACCGCGCCCGCCTCAGTCGTCGCTGTCGGCGGATGCCGGCGGCTCGGTGGCGGCCGCCGGAGGGCTGTCGGCCCCGGCTGCGCCGGAGCGGTGCTCGGCCCGGCCGCGCTCGGCCAGTTCCGCCTCCAGCCGCCGCCGGATCTCCGCCAGCGACAGGCCATGGCGACGAACCAGGGCGGCCAGATCCTCATGCTCGAACTTGAACCGCTCGCCGCCATCAGGCAGCGGTGCCCGCTTGCAACGCACCGGTCCGAGCGAGGTGGGGATCGTCACGCTGCTGCGCGGCAACACCCAACGCTGCTGCAGGCTCTCCCGCACCCCCAGCGTGGTGCTGTGCCGCCACCAGACCCGCCGCAGCTGCGCCGCCTGCTGTGGCGGCGCCAGCACGCTCAGCAACACACCCGGGCGCCCCTTCTTCATCGCGATCGGCTGGCTGAACACCTCCAGGGCCCCGGCGGCCCGCAGGGCCTCGCTCAGAAAGGCCAGGTCCTCACCGCTGGCATCATCGATCTGACACTGCTGGCACAGCAACAGCTCCAGCTGCTCGCCCGGCAGCGCCTCCGCTGGGGGCGGCGCCAGCGCCGGCCGGTTCAGGGCCTCGCCGCCCACCGCCCGGGAACCGGTGGCGAGTTCGTCGGCGGGGGAGGCCAGGATCAGCCGCAACAGATTGGGTCGATCGAGGCGACGACTGCCCAGACCCACCCCCACCCGGCGCGGCAGATGGGTCGGATGCGGCCCGAACCGCTCCGCCCAGCAGGCCGCCAGGGCCAGGCCGGTGGGGGTGGTGAGCTCCGCCGGCGGGAAGTCGCCGCAGGCCGCCAGGGGAATCCCGCGCCGCCGGGCGATCTCCAGCACCGCCGGGGCCGGCAGCGGCAACAGCCCATGGGCGGTGGTGATGTTGCCGTGACCCGGTGGCGGCGGGGTGCAGACCAGCCGTTCCACCCCGAAATGCAGCAGTCCGGCGCAGACCCCCACGATGTCGACCACGGCATCCAGGGCACCCACCTCGTGGAAGTGCACCTCCTCCGGGGAGTGGCCATGCACGGCCGCCTCCGCCTCGGCCAGCAGGCCGAACACGGCGAGCACCCGCTGGCGCAGGTCAGCGGCCAGGGGGGCCTGTTCCAACCTCCGCCGCAGGCTGCTCCAGGAGCGATGGGGAGGATCCGCCTCGAGGCTGCGCACCTCCAGATGCAGACCGCGCAAGCCACCGCTGCGGCGGCTCTCCAGCTCCAGCCGGTACCGATTCGCCAGGCCCAGAGCCGCCAGCGGCGCCGCCACCTGCTTGTACGGCAGGCCCAGATCGAACAGGGCCGCCAGCAGCATGTTGCCCGCCAGGCCTGTGGGGCAATCGAGCAGGGCCAGGGTCATGGCTGGCGGCGGCCGAGCCGCGGGGCGGCGCGCAGCAGGGCCTCCGCCTGCTCCTGCAGCGGTTGGCGCTGCTGCCGCAGCAGCTTCTCCACCTCGCGACGCGCCAGGCGTTGCTCGCGCTGGGCGGTCTCCACATCCAGCCCCGACAGTCCCCAGAGGCAGCCCAGCAGGGCGCGGTCATCGGAGCCGCCGCGGGCCTCCCCGTCGTAGACCAGCTGTTCGGCGACCATGCCGGCCTGCAGCACCCGGCTCCAGCGCCGCAGTTCCGGCAGCGGCAACCGGGCGCTGCCGGGGGCATCGAAGCCGGTGCTGCCGCAACCCTGCTGACCGGCGCGCAGGCAGGCGAGGCTGCCCACCAGCACCTGACGCACGGGCAGCTGCTCGGCGGTCGCCACCAGGCAGTGACCGGCCTCATGGATGGCGATGCGCCGCAGCCGCCGCTCGCCGCCGGGCAGGGCCTCAGCCAGCAGGTGGCCGCCGCGACCGCCGAAGCGGCTGGCATCGAGCGTGAGGCAGACCAGCAGCAGGGCGGTTGCCAGGGCGATCAGCCCGGCCGGCAGGCCCAGCAGCGGGCCATAGATGGCCAGCAGGCTGATCACAAGCACCGCCAGACCGGCCGCAAGCGGATCCATGGCGTCAGCGGCCCGGACGGCTGATCGCCTGGCTGCGACCGCCGGGGCGCGCTGCCGTGATCTCATCGCTGCGGGGGCGCGGGCTGGCGGCTGCAGCGGGCCGCTCGCGACGGGGCGCCGCGCCACCTCGGCCGGCCGTGCCCGTTTCCGGGCGTCGCTTGCGACCGCCGCGGTTGCCGCGCTGCGCCAGCGGACCGATCACTTCGCAGGCCTCCAGCTGCAGGGTCAGCCCCTGGCGGCGCAGATCGAGCGCAACGAAGTGGCGCAGATGCTCGAGCGGGATCTCACCGCGGATCGGCAGCTTGAACGGCAGCGGCCGGGAACCATCGGGGCGCGGCTGCTGGCGCACCTTGATCACCAGATCGCCACTCTCCGGTCGGGTGTAGATCAGCTCGCCGCGCACGGAGAAGTAATCATCGCCCTCGGGCATGGCATCGGGCTGCTCGCCGGCGGCGGCGGGATCGAGGGTGCTCGGCTCCCAGACGCCCACCATCTGCAGATGCAGCTGGCCCTGCTCGCGGATGCGCGGGTAGACCACCCAGAGATGGGGCTGCTCCGGGTTGAGATGGCGCCGCAGCAGCGTCAGCAGCCGGCCCAGCACCACCGCTTCGATCTCGGTGCCATCAGCGCAGCGGATGCGCCCGCGGTTGGGGTGGTCGGTCTCGGTGGGCAGGTACTGGCCCCGTACAACACCGATGGCCCGGTACTGCATCGGTTCGGTGACCGGGGAGATGGGGTGCTGACGCATGGGCGGCTTCGGGGGGGCTCCACCGTGGGGCGGAGGCGGCGGACCGCCGGGTCAATGTAGCCAGCGACGGCGGTAGCCTCCGGCCTGGATCTGTCGCCGTTCTGAGGCGGACCGGATTTCACCCGAAAGTTCGAGGCGGTTCAAGGCGGATGGCGGCATCAACTCCAGGACGGCCCGGCCCGGCGCGATCCACTCCCTGGCCGCTGCTGCTGGGCCTGCTGCTGGTGCTGGCGGCCGGCGGCAGCGGCTGGTGGCTGGGCAGCCGTCAGCGCAGCGCTCCCGCCTCCCCCACCGCCAGGCTGGAGCGGGAAGTGATCAACCTGCGCCAGCGTCAGGCGCGGGGTGAGGCCAGCGCCAGCGATCAACAGCGGCTGCTGGAGCTGCTGGTGGCCCTGGGTCGCCAGCAGGAGGCGATCGCGATGCTGGAGCCGATGGCCGACCGGGAGCCCGATCGCTGGGCCCTGCGGCTGATGCTGGCCGAACTGCGGCGCGATCGCGGTGATCGCAGCGGCGCGGAACGGGAACTGCGCATGATTCTCAGCCGCCGCCACGATCAGATCGAGGCCCTGCAGCTGATGACGCTGCTGCTGCTCGAGCGGGGTCGCGGCAGCCAGGCCGAGATCCAGGTGCGCCAGGCCTACCAGGCGGCATCACGACCGCCGGTGAAACCGCAGGCGCTCGGGCTGGGACTGCTGCTGGCGGAACTGCAGCAGAAACGGGGCCAGACCGCGGCGGCGGTGGTCACCTATCGGCGGCTGGCGAATGAGTTCCCGCAGGATCAGCGCCCGCTGCTGGGGCTGGCGCTGCTGCAACAACAGCTGGGCGACCGCTCCGCGGCCCTGGCGGCGCTGAATGAGGGACGACAGCGGCTGATCGCCAGCGGCGGGGCCAGCGACCCGGGGCTGGAGCGTCTGGCGACCAGCTGGGGATTGGCGCCGCTCAGGGCTCCCGTGCCGGGGCCGGGCCGGCCGGGCGCGGCAGAGCCAGGGAGGATGCCGTCGGCGGCAGGGGCTGAGGCAGCGACACCCGGGGCGGCCCCGCCGGCTGAGGCGCCGCTGCCGGCTGGGACGACGGGGCCGGCGGCGGCGCCGGATTCGACTGGATCTCCAGTTCCCTGAGGGCCTGATCGATCGCCGAGGCGGGTGGGGTGGCGTCTTCCATCGCCGCACCGCGGCGCAGCCGGTTGATCAGCTCCAGCGGGTTGGGGGAATCGAGGATCGAGTCGCCGCGGGGCTTGCCCGAACCACCGTCGTACACCTGGCGCTCCATCGGCGTGCTGCCGAAGGTCTGGCCGTAGCCGGCCTGCTGGGCCCGCACGGGCTGGGATTGGCCCAGGGGAGTGGCCGCCAGCAGGGCCAGCAGAACGGCGAGGCGAGTGGGGTGCGGCATGGGAGGTGGAAGCCGGAACAGGAGCCCTGGCCAGGGCGGTCGGGTCATGGGATCGGCGCAGGGGCAGCCGGAACCGCGGACCGCTGGCGTGCAGCAAAGCTGGGGAGATGGTAGGAGGGCTGCGCCTGATCCACCGGGGGGAGCCAGCGATGCGAATCGCCACCTGGAATGTGAATTCGGTGCGCACCCGCCTCGGCCAGGTCTGCGCCTGGCTGGAGCAGCAGCGGCCGGAGGTGCTCTGCCTGCAGGAGACCAAGGTGGCCGATGCGCTGTTCCCGCGCCAGGTGTTCGCCGATCTGGGCTACAGCCTGGCGATCTCTGGCCAGAAGGCCTACAACGGCGTCGCCATTCTCAGCCGCCTGCCGCTGGAGGATGTGCAGGTGGGCCTGGCGGCACTGCTGCCGGGGGAGGCGGAAGCCGAGGCGCTCACGGAGCAGAAGCGGTTGCTCAGCGCCCGCATCAACGGCCTGCGGGTGCTCAATCTCTATGTGCCCAACGGCTCCTCACTGCGCAGCGACAAATATGCGTACAAGCTGCGCTGGCTGGCCTGCCTGCAGCGCTATCTGCAGCAGCAGGAGCGGCAGGGGGAGCCCCTGGTGATGCTGGGCGACTTCAACATCGCCCCGGAGGATCGCGATCTGCATGATCCCGGGCGGCTGACGGGCGGGATCATGGCCAGTGACGCCGAGCGCCGGGCCCTGCGCGAGTTGCTGGGGGAGCGTCTCCAGGATGCCTTCCGTCTGTTTGAGCCCGACAGCGGCCACTGGAGCTGGTGGGATTACCGCAGCGGCGGCTGGGACACGGATCGCGGTTGGCGAATCGATCACATCTATCTTTCGCCGCAGCTGCTCGAACGAACCAGCGGCTGTCTGATCGATCGGCGACAGCGCGGCGAGCCCCAGCCCAGCGATCATGCGCCGGTGGTGGTGAACCTGGCCTGGCCCCCGCAGGAAGAGGATGCCGAGGATGCCGAGGATGCTGCCGCCTGACGCCAGGACCACCGACGACGACTACGTGATCAGCGCCTTCAGCGCCGGCGAGGTGGTGACCCTGCCGCTTTGGATCGCCGCTGCCTTACAGCGCGAGATCTCAGCGCCGATTCAGGTGCTCTCCAACCTGGTGCCGCTGCTGAGCGCCGGGCTGCTGGCGATCGGCCTGCGCCGCGCCGCCCGCTGAATTACGAGTTCCGGATCCAGGGCCGGCCTGCGCCTGCGGCGGCCAGAGCCCGCTGCCCGTGGTCGGCGGCGATCACCGGCGGCACACTGGGGCCACCCTGCCGGTCCCGGGCTGATGACCTCCCTGCCCCCCCTGAGCGTGATCAACACCATCCTGATCGGCTTTCTCCTCAAGCTGATCGGTGGGGTTGCCTTCTGGTTCGTGGGCACCTGGATCATCAAGATCGCGCTCAAGCTGCTGCGCCGCGCCCTCGCCAGCAGCAAGCTCGATGCCACCGTGCGCGGCTATCTGATCAGCGTGGTCGCCCTGGCCCTGCGGGTGGTGCTGATCGTGGCGATCCTCGGTTTCTTCGGCATCCAGACCGCCAGCTTCGCCGCCCTGCTGGCCGGTGCCGGGGTGGCGATCGGTGCCGCCTGGAGCGGCATGCTCAGCAACTTCGCGGCCGGTGTGTTTCTGCAACTGTTCCGCCCCTTTGCGGTCGGCCAGGTGATCAGCGCCACGGGGATCACCGGCACCGTGGAGGAGATCGGCATGTTTGCCACAGCGATTGAATCGCTCGACAATGTGCGCCATATCGTGCCGAACAGCAAGCTGCTGGGTGACACGATCCTCAACTATTCCGTATTGCCCTATCGCCGCGTCGATCTGGTCGCCCAGCTTGATCACAGCGCCGATGCCGGCCGTGCCATCCAGCTGCTCAAGGATGCCCTTCAGGCGATTCCCAACCAGTTCGAGGGCAAGTCAGCCGAGGTGGAGATTCTTGAATTCGGTGAGCGCGGCCCGCGGCTTGCAATACGGCTCTACACGCACAACAGGAACTATTGGCAGGTGTATTTCGACACCAATCGTGTCATTCTTGATGTGCTCAACCGCAACAACTTCCCCGTGCCGCGCATCCCCATGGCCATGGCCCCCAGCAAGCCCTGACCCCAGTGCGCTCGCCGGCAGGACGACCCCTGGCCGGTGGCTGCGCCTGGTGGGCGTTGCCGCCGCCGCTGCGGCCGGATCTGGCTGCGGGACAGAACGGCGCTGCCAAGCGGGATTCGGGGCCGCGGCAGAGCCGCGCTCAGACCACCAGCGCCTGGCGGGAGGAGCGCAGCAGGGCCGTGCCGAAGCGTTCCAGGATCCGTTCGGCCATCTGGGGGGGGGTGAGGCCGAGGCTCTGCTTGCTCTGTTCGGGGGAGGCATGATCGACGAGCAGATCGGGAATGCCCAGGCGCAGCACCGGCACCAGCACCTCCTGATCGCTGAGCGCCTCCACCACAGCGGCGCCGAAGCCGCCCGCCAATGCCCCCTCTTCCATGGTCACCACCCGACCGATGCGCCGGGCCAGCGGGGCGATCAGCGCCTCATCCAGCGGACGCAGGAAGCGGGCATTGACCACCGTGGCGCGCACACCCCGCTCCTGCAGCAGGCCAGCGGTGGCCATCGCCGGGGCCACCATCGAGCCGTAGGCCACGATCAGCAGATCCTCCCCCTCGGCCAGCAGTTCGGCGCGGCCGATCTCCAGCGGCAGCCAACCCTCTTCCATCAGCGGCACCCCCTCCCCCTCGCCGCGGGGAATGCGGATCGCCGTCGGTCCATCGTGGGCGATCGCCGTCACCAGCATCCGCTGCAGTTCGCCCTCATCCTTGGGGGCCATCACGGTGAAGTTGGGCACCGCGCGCAGATAGCTGATGTCGTACTGGCCCTGATGGGTGGGGCCATCGGCGCCGACGATGCCGGCGCGATCGAGCACGAAGGTGACCGGCAGGTTCTGGATGCCGACATCGTGGATCAGCTGGTCGTAGGCGCGCTGCAGGAAGGTGCTGTAGATGGCCACCACGGGCCGCAGGCCCTCGCAGGCCATGCCGGCGGCCATCGTGACGGCATGCTGCTCGGCGATGCCGACATCGAAATACTGCCTGGGCAGGGCCTTCTCCAGCAGATCCAGCCCCGTTCCCGTGGCCATGGCAGCGGTGATGCCCACCACACGCTGATCCTGTTCACATATCTTCACCAGGGTCTGGCCGAATACCTTGCTCCAGCTCGGTGGCTTGGGCTTGCTGGAGGGATAGGCCTTGCCGGTGGCCAGATCAAAGGCGCTCTGGGCGTGGTAGCCGACCTGATCCGCCTCGGCATAGGCATAGCCCTTGCCCTTGGTGGTGGCCACATGCACCAGCACCGGTCCCTCTTCCCGATGGGCGGCCTGGAAGGTGCGGATCATCGCCCCGAGATCGTGGCCGTCGACCGGACCCATGTAGGTGAAGCCCAGCTCCTCGAACACGGCCCCCAGCTTGGGAACCGCCAGACGGCGCAGGCTCTCCTTGAGGTTCTGCAACTCCGCCGGCAGCTCGCCGTGCAGGAAGGGCAGGCTGCGGATCGCCTCCTCGGCATTGCCCTGCAGGAACTGCACCGGCTTGCTCAGCCGCATGCGGTTGAGGTGGGTGGAGAGGGCGCCCACGGGGGGCGAGATCGACATGTCGTTGTCGTTGAGCACCACCAGCAGCCGGGTGCGCGGCAGATGGCCGGCGTGGTTGATCGCCTCCAGGGCCATGCCACCGGTGAGCGCGCCATCGCCGATCACGGCCACGCAGCGGAAGTTCTCACCGCGCTGATCGCGGGCCAGGGCCATGCCCAGCGCCGCCGAGATCGAGGTGGAGGCATGGCCGGCGCCGAAGTGATCGAAGCGGCTCTCGCAGCGCTTGAGATAGCCCGCCACACCACCCTTCTGGCGCAGGGTGTGAAAGCTGTTCCAACGGCCGGTGATCAGCTTGTGGGGATAGGCCTGATGCCCTACATCCCACACCACCCGGTCGCGGTCGAGGTCGAGGGTCTGGTAGAGAGCGAGGGTGAGTTCCACCACGCCGAGGCCCGGGCCGAGGTGGCCGCCACTGGTGGAGACCACCTCCAGATGGCGCTCGCGGATCTGGCGTGCCACCGCCTCCAGTTCAGCGATGCTGAGCCCATGCAACTGGTTCGGATGGCTCAGCTCGCTCGGATGCATACCCGCCCTGGCACTTGGGGCTGCAATCTACGGCGTGCCGCGGGGCGGGTGGCAGCCACCGCGACCATTCGCCCGGCTCCGGCGCCAGATCCGCCCGTCCGCATCCGGCGGGTGGCCGCCCGGCCGTCCGGTTGCCCGGTCGCCCGGTTGCCCGGTCGTCCGGTTGCCCGGCTGATTGGCAGACTCGCAGCATGACCGATTCCGTGGCCGATCCCCGCGGGCCCGAGCACGTTCCGCTCGCCAGCCCCTACCTGCAGCGCATCCTGCGGGCCCGGGTGTACGACGTGGCGATCGAGTCCCCCCTTGATCCCGCCCCCAACCTGTCGCAGCGCCTGGGCAATCAGGTGCTGCTCAAGCGCGAGGACCTGCAGCCGGTGTTCAGCTTCAAGCTGCGCGGCGCCTACAACCGCATGGCCAGCCTCGGCCCCACTGAACTGGCCCGGGGCGTGATCGCCGCCAGCGCCGGCAACCATGCCCAGGGCGTCGCCCTGGCGGCGCGGCGGCTGGGCTGCGCGGCGGTGATCGTGATGCCGGTCACCACACCCCGGATGAAGGTGAACTCGGTGGCCGCCCGCGGCGCCGAGGTGGTGCTGCATGGCGACACCTACGACGAGGCCTATGGCGAGGCGCGGCGGCTGGAGGCCGAGCGAGGGCTCACCTTCATCCATCCCTTCGATGATCCCGAGGTGATCGCCGGCCAGGGCACGATCGGCCTGGAGATCCTGCGCCAGTGTTCCCGACCTCCCGATGCGATCTACGTGGCCGTGGGTGGCGGTGGTCTGATCGCCGGCGTGGCGGCCTATGTCAAGAGCCTGTGGCCCCAGGTGCAGGTGATCGGGGTCGAACCGGAGGATGCCGATGCGATGACCCGCTCCCTGGCCTGCGGTGAACGGGTGCGGCTGGAGCGGGTCGGGCTGTTCGCCGATGGCGTGGCGGTGCGGCAGGTGGGCGAGCTCACCTTCGAGCTGGCGCGCCGGTATGTCGATGCCATGGTCACGGTCAGCACCGATGAGATCTGCGCCGCGATCAGGGATGTGTTCGAGGACACCCGCTCGATCCTGGAGCCGGCCGGCGCCCTGGCCGTGGCCGGCATGAAGAAGGACGTGCACAGCCGTGGCCTTCGCGATCACACCCTGGTGGCGATCGCCTGCGGCGCCAACATGAACTTCGACCGCCTGCGGTTCGTGGCCGAACGGGCCGAGCTGGGGGAGGAGCGGGAGGCGCTGCTGGCGGTGGAGATCCCCGAGCGGCCCGGCAGCCTGCGCCGCTTCTGCACGCTGCTGGGCCAGCACAACCTCAGTGAGTTCAGCTACAGGCTGGCCGATCCGCACCGCGCCCACATCTTCGTGGGGGTGCAGATCCAGGGCAGGGCCGACACGGCGGATCTGATCGCCACCCTGGAGGCGCAGGGCTTCCCCTGCCTCGATCTCAGCGACAACGAGCTGGCCAAGCTGCATCTCTGCCACATGGTCGGTGGCCGGCTGCCCGGCGGTGGCGAGCGGCAGCCGGGCCGAGGCCGCGAGCTGCTCTACCGCTTTGAGTTTCCGGAGCGGCCGGGGGCACTGATGGACTTCGTCAGTGCCCTGCATCCCAACTGGAACATCAGCATCTTTCACTACCGCAACCACGGCGCTGATGTGGGCCGGATCGTGGTGGGCCTGCAGGTGCCAGACGACGAACAGGATGCCTGGCGGCAGTTCCTGGCCAGCCTGCCCTATCGCCACTGGGACGAGACCGCCAATCCCGCCTATCAGCTGTTCCTCGGCGAGGCGGATCCCTCCCTGCCGCCGCTCACCGCCCTGGTGGGCCCCTGAGCCGCAGGCGCCCCCGCGTCCCCGCTGAAATCTCCCCCTCCCATGGCTGCAGGCACTTCCGGCCGCTCCGATCGGCACGACACCAGCGGCGGCAACGAGCCGGAACGGGCGGCAACGCCTGGCGCCGGCCAGACCGGCCAGACCGGCCAGACCGGCCAGACCGGCGAGGCGGGCGAGGCGGGCGAGGCGGGCGCCAGCCAGCAGCGGGCGCCGCTGCCCGGGGACGGGCGAGCCGTTGCCGCGGCCGCACCGATCACGCCAATCACATCGATCACATCGGCCGCACCATCTGCACCATCTGCACCGGCCACACCGATCACACCGATCACACCATCTGCACCGGCTGCACCGGCTGCACAGGCCACACAGGCCACACAGGCCGCCTCGCTGGGCCGCCTGTCGCTGCCGGCGCGGCTGGAGGCGATCCTCTACCTCAAGGGGCGCCCGGTACCGCTGGCGGAGCTGGCGGCCCTGGCCGGGATTGAGCCGGAAGAGGCGGAGCTGGCCCTGATCACCCTGATGACCGACTACGCCCATCGCGATACGGCGCTGGAGATCCACCAGGAAGGCCAGCGCTTCAGCCTGCAGCTGCGGGAGAGCCACGACGATCTGGTGCAGAGCCTGGTGCCGGTGGATCTGTCGACCGCCGCCCTGCGCACCCTGGCGACGATCGCGCTCAAGAAGCGCATCCTGCAGACGGAGCTGGTGGAGCTGCGCGGCTCAGGCGCCTACGACCACATCAAGGAGCTGCTGGCCCAGGACTTCATCGAACGGCGGCGCCAGAGTGATGGGCGCTCCTACTGGCTGAGTCTCAGCGAGAAGTTCCATCGCACCTTCGCGCTGCAGACAGACGACCGCGCCGATGCCGACCGCCGGCGCCCGGGCCGCCCCACGGCCGGCGACGCTGCTGCGAGCTGAGATCTCAACGTTGGCGGGGCCGCCCGCAATGGCGGCCCCGCCACCACGCCGGGCGGCCACTGCGGGCGGCCCCGCCACGCCGGGCGGCCAAGGCCGCCCGTCCCATCTCCCATCCCCAGCCCCAGCCCCGTCTCCCGTCCCCCAACCCCCAGCCTGCAGCCCCACCGCGCCCGGGCGGCGCCGCGGCCGGTGCCGGGTCCATAGAGTTCCTGGGCAATCCCCTGAATCCCGCGGCGGGCCGCCCCTCCGCACCACCTGCCATGAATCCGCTCGACTTCCTGCTGGGGGTGCTGGCCCAGACCGTGAGCATCTACCTGCTGTTCCTGCTGGCGCGGGTGCTGCTCAGCTGGTTCCCCAACCTCGACTGGGGCAATCCGCTGCTCTCAGGGGTCAGCGCGATCACCGATCCCTATCTCAATGCCTTCCGCGGCCTGATCCCACCCGTGGGCGGACTCGATCTGTCGTCCCTGCTCGCCTTCCTGGCCCTGCAGCTGCTGCAGAGCCTGATTCAGGGGGCCCGCATGACCCTGGGCTGAGCCCAGCCAACCGCCCGGGCCGCGCAGGGCGAAGTCAGCGTCAGCGGTCTCGCTGCAGCAGCCCGACATTCAGGAGGGAGCCAGGGCCTGCTCGAGCGGCAGCAGCTCCTCGTCTGCACCGGCCCGGCTGCGCACCGGCGCACTGAAGCCACGGGCGCGGGGCTGGCGCACGCGGAACGGACCGGGGGTGCCGGCCGGAATCGCCAGGCGCAGGGCGAAGCGGGAGACGCCGGGGGGTACATCGCCGATCGAACCGACGCGGCTGCGGTTGGGCAGCACCGGTTCGCCGCTGCTGTCGAGGATCAGGGCGAACACATCGGTGTCGACCACCGGCCGACGGCCCGGATTGGTGACCTCACCGCGCAGGGCATAGCAGCTGGCGCCGCCGGCGCGACGCAGCTGCGGCTGGCTGCCGGCATCCTCGGCCGGGCAGGGCTCCAGGCTCACGGCGCTCACCTGCAGCTCCGCCGCCGCGGCCGGGGCCACCCAGGCTGGAGGCAACAGCACCAGCAACACCAGCAGCACCAGCCCCAGCAGGATGCCGGCCACAGGCAGCGGCAACGCCCGGGCCGCGCCGGCCGCCCCCGGAGCCGGTGGGCGCCAGCCCGCCGCGGCGCCAGGCGCCCACCGTGGGGATGGCCGCTGGGATGGCCGCTGCCGCTCCCGCCGCTCCCGCCGGGCCGTGGCGTCGACGGGGGCCGGCCAGGGCCAGCGGGCGGCGGAGCCCGGGCCGCGGCTCGATCGGAATCGGCCCGGCAGCGCCCCGGGCGTTGCCGCGGCCGGGGTCCTGGCCCCTGCGGGGAGCGGGGCGGCGCAGCCGGCGTGCGCCCTGTGCTTCTGGATCACCGCCGATCTCCGCTGCCTGCGATGACGTTACGGGCGGCGCGGCTGGCGAGCTTGGCCAGGTTGGCCTCGGCCACCTCCTGCAGATCGAGCCCCAGCTCACTGGCCAGCTGGGCCACGTACCAGAGCACATCCCCCAGCTCCAGCCGCAGGTCCTCGATCACGGCCGCATCGAAATCGCCGCCGCGATCGCGCAGCACCTTCTTGACCTTGTCGGCCACCTCACCGGCCTCACCGCACAGGCCCAGGGTGGGATAGATGGGGTTGGCCCCCACCTGCGGGTACCGGGCCGTGTCGCGGGCGCGCTGCTGGTAGGTGCTGAGGTCCATGGCAATCCCGACCGACCGGCCCCCGGATGGTAGTTTCCGGCTGCGTCTCGACGGCTGAGGGCCTGCCGCGATCCCATGCGTCGCACCAAGATCGTGGCCACCATTGGTCCGGCGACCGAATCGGCGGAGGTGTTGCGACGGCTGATCGAAGCCGGTGCCACCACCTTCCGGCTCAACTTCTCCCACGGCGACCACAGCGAGCACGCCCGGCGCATCGCCACGATCCGGGCTGTGGCCCACGAACTGGGGGTTCACATCGGCATCCTGCAGGATCTGCAGGGTCCCAAGATCCGCCTCGGGCGCTTCGCCGGCGGCCCGATCACCCTGGCCAGAGGCGATGCCTTCAGCCTCACCTGCCGTGAGGTGAGCTGCTGCCAGCAGATCGCCACCGTCACCTACGACCGGCTGGCCGATGAAGTGCCGCCCGGCAGCCGCATCCTGCTCGATGACGGCCGGGTGGAGATGGTGGTCGAGACGGTGGATCAGCCCGGCCAGACCCTGCACTGCCGCGTCAGCGTCGGCGGTGTGCTCTCCAACAACAAGGGCGTCAACTTCCCGGATGTGCAGCTGTCGATCCGGGCCCTCACCGACAAGGACCGCATCGATCTGGCCTTCGGTCTGCAGCAGGGGGTCGACTGGGTGGCGCTCAGCTTCGTGCGCAATCCCTCCGACATGCAGGAGATCCGCGAGCTGATCCGCAGCCAGGGCCACAGCACCCCGGTGGTGGCCAAGATCGAGAAGTTCGAGGCGATTGATTCCATTGATGCCATCCTGCCGCTGTGCGATGGCGTGATGGTGGCCCGCGGTGATCTGGGCGTGGAGATGCCCGCCGAAGAGGTGCCGCTGCTGCAGAAGGAGCTGATCCGCAAGGCCAACAGCCTCGGCATTCCGATCATCACGGCCACCCAGATGCTGGATTCGATGGCCTCCTGTCCCCGTCCCACCCGAGCCGAGGTGAGCGATGTGGCCAATGCCATCCTCGATGGCACCGATGCCGTGATGCTCTCCAACGAGACCGCCGTGGGTGATTACCCGGTGGAGGCGGTGGCGACGATGGCGCAGATCGCGCGGCGCATCGAGCGGGATTACCCCCAGCGGGTGCTCGACAGCCATATGGCCACCACCATCCCCAATGCCATCTGTCAGGCGGTGAGCAGCATCGCCCGCCAGTTGAATGCCGCGGCGATTCTGCCGCTCACCAAGAGCGGCTCCACCGCCCGCAATGTCAGCAAGTTCCGCCCCAGCACGCCGATCCTGGCGATCACCCACGAGGTGCAGGTGGCGCGCCAGCTGCAGCTGGTGTGGGGGGTGAACCCCCTGCTGGTGGCGGAGCAGGTGAACACGGGCAGCACCTTCAATGTGGCCATGGGCGTGGCCCAGAACCTGGGGCTGTTGCGGGAGGGGGATCTGGTGGTGCAGACCCAGGGCACCCTGGAAAATGTCAGCGGCTCCACCGATCTGGTGCGGGTGGGCATGGTCTCGGCGGTGCTGGGGCGAGGCATCGGCATCGGCAGTGGCTCGGTGAACGGCAGGGTGCGGGTGGCCACCAGCCCCGAGGAGGCGGCCGGTCTGCAGAGCGGCGAGATCCTGGTGGTGCCGGAGACCAATGCCGCCTACCTGGAAACGATCCGTCGCTGCAAGGGGTTGATCACCGAGGCGGAAGGGGCCCAGAGCCATGCGGCCGTGATCGCCGAGCGGCTCGGGATCCCGGCGATCGTGGGCGTGAGCCAGGCCACCACCTCCCTGCTGCAGGGTGAGATCATCACGCTCGCGGTGCAGGAGGGCATCGTGCACCGCGGCGCCCTCAGTCCGATTGAGCTGCGCGGCGGCGTCCTCTGAACGCATCCGCCGGCGTGCTGCCAGCGGCCGGGGATGCCAGGGCGCCTGTCGCTCTGCCCCAGACAGGCAGGCAGGGCAGAGCGGGGCTGGGCGGCAGCCATGGCCGCTGGCGTGACCCCGCGGCCGGCGGGCCGCTCCCGGCCGATCCGATCGATCGCCGCCGGGTTGGTCAGGCCGTTCGGCTGTCTCCTAGTGTGCTGTCCCGCATGTTCAGGCCCAATTCAGGACCTGCTGATGGGGCTTGGAAGCCTTGGCCTACTGAATACCCAGGGGCCGGCATCATCCCTCCGTTCCCCTGCATAGTTGCAGGACGGCACACTAGAACAAAGCCATCCCGCGACTCCGCTGGCCCGCAGCGGGCCGGCGGAGTCGCTGCCGCTTCCCTACGCCCCTGCCGCCGATGGCCACCAAGCTGCCTCTCTCCGAAACGGTGGCGATGGCCCTGCGCACCCTGCGGGCCAATCGCATGCGCAGCCTGCTCACCATGCTCGGCATCGTGATCGGCAATGCCTCTGTGATCACCCTGGTGGGGGTGGGCCGCGGCGCCCAGGGGCTGGCGGAAGGGCAGCTGAGCAGTCTCGGGGCCAATGTGCTGTTCATCGTGCCCGGCCGCAATGACACCCGCCGCCAGGGCATCGACACCCCGAAGACCCTGGTGCTGGAGGATGCCGAGGCGATCGCCCAGCAGGTGCCCAGCGTGCGCCGGGTTGCCCCCCAGATCACGCTCAGCGAGGTGGTGCAGGCGGGTTCCCAGGCCGCCACCGCCACCATCTCGGGGGTGACGCCGGAGTTTCTGCCGGTGCGCAGCTTCGAGGTGGCCCAGGGGCGTTTCCTCAGCGACAGCGATCTGAGGGCCGCCCGCAATGTGGTGGTGCTGGGGCCGGATCTGCGCGACAAGCTGCTGCCCGGCGGCGATGTGATCGGCCGGCAGCTGCGCCTGCGCGATCAGGCGTTCGAGGTGATCGGGGTGATGGCTCCCAAGGGGGCGGTGTTCGGCGCCAACCAGGATGAAACCGCCTACATCCCGCTCACCACGATGGTGAGCCGCCTCAGCGGTCGCGATCCCACCTATGGCATCAGCCTCAGCTTCATCAGCGTGGAGGCCCGTGATGAAGCCAGCACCGGCGCGGCTGATTTCCAGATCACCAACCTGCTGCGCCAGCGGCATCGCATCCTGCGGGAGGACGACTTCGCCGTGCGCTCCCAGAAAGATGCCCAGACGATCGTGGGCACGATCACCGGCGGTCTGACCCTGATGCTGGCGGCGATCGGGGCCATCTCCCTGCTGGTGGGAGGCATCGGAATCATGAACATCATGCTGGTCTCGGTGAGTGAGCGCACCGAGGAGATCGGCCTGCGCAAGGCGCTCGGGGCCCGCAGTGGCGATGTGCTGCTGCAGTTCCTGGTGGAATCGATGGTGCTGGCGGTGCTCGGTGGCGTTGTGGGCAGCGCCGCCGGTCTCTCGGCGGTGACGCTGGTGGCGATCGCCACGCCGCTGCCGGCCACGATCGCGCCGGGGATGGTGCTGGGCACGGTGCTGCTGTCGGGTTCGATCGGCCTGTTCTTCGGGGTGGTGCCGGCCCGGCGGGCGGCCCGGCTCGATCCGATCGTCGCCCTGCGCAGCCTGTGAGCAGCGGCCCCGGCCGGGCATCCGGGGCCGCTGCCGCCCGCTGAGATGAGCCCGGCAGCCACCTCGGCACCCGCCCCGACACCCGCCCCGGCGTCGGCTCCACAGCCGCCGAAATCCGAACAAAAACGGAAGAAGCGCGAACCGTGTCCGTGGCCACCTCTGCCCATCGGTCCGTGTGGGTAACTGAACCTTGCCTTTGTCAGGGATCGCCACTTGGAGCTCCAGACCGTCATGGATTGCGGCTATCGCAACGCCTCCGACCGGATGGTCATCCTGCGCTGCTGCGGCCCGCATGCCTTTTTCCTCGAACGAGTGGTGTTCCCGTTCGAGCTGCTCAGCTTCCAGTGCCCCCAGCAGAGCGAGGTGGAGATCTGGACCCATGGCCTCGGCGGGCCGGAGCTGATCGAGCGCATCGCGGTCGAGGAGCTCAGCTGCGAAACCCTCAGCACCCTGGCGGCAGGGCTGCCCCTGGGCGCGCCGCAGGAGGAGGAGGAGGAGGCCTTCACCCCCTGGCTGCAGGCCAGCTGAGCCGCCGGACCGGCGGCTCCATCCAGCACCCCAGCACCGGCGCCCCGGCGTCTGCGGAGGCCGTCGCGGCGACCGCTGGGCACCGGCTGGCGCGCCGCCCGCCACGACCCCCCCACCGCTTGCCACGGCCGCCCGGCAGACGGAGCGATCAGTGGGCCCGGCCGCGGCACGGTCCGCGGAGCGTTCATTTACATTTGTTCAACATGCTGCCGATCCGATGAACCAGCGCTGGCGTCTGATTGTCCTCTGGGTTCTGCCCATTGCCGTGGCGCTGTTCCTCGGCTGGCAGCTGATCGGCGGCGGTCCCAACCGTCTCACCCCCAGCGGCCCCACCGTGGCGCCGCGCAATGCCGCCGTGGCCCGGATGAGCTACGGCCGCTTCCTCGATTACGTCGAGGCCGGTCGCGTGACGGCGGTGGACATCTACGACGGCGGCCGCACGGCCGTGGTCGAAGCGGTGGATCCCGATCTCGACAACCGCGTGCAGCGCCTGCGGGTCGATCTGCCGGGTCTCGCCCCCGAGTTGATCAACAACCTCAAGCAGCAGGGCATCAGCTTTGACATCCACCCGCCGCGCAGCGCTCCGCCGGCGCTCGGATTGCTGGGCAATCTGCTGTTCCCGCTGCTGTTGATCGGTTCGCTGGTGCTGCTGGCGCGCCGCTCCAACGGCATGCCCGGTGGCCCCGGTCAGGCGATGCAGTTCGGCAAGACCAAGGCTCGCTTCGCGATGGAGGCCCAGACCGGCGTGATGTTCGACGACGTCGCCGGTGTGGAGGAGGCCAAGCAGGATCTGCAGGAAGTGGTGACCTTCCTCAAGACCCCTGAGCGTTTCACCTCCGTCGGGGCCCGCATTCCCAAGGGGGTGCTGCTGGTCGGCCCTCCGGGCACCGGCAAGACCCTGCTGGCCAAGGCGATCGCCGGCGAGGCGGGCGTGCCCTTCTTCTCCCTCTCGGGTTCCGAATTCGTGGAGATGTTCGTGGGCGTCGGCGCCAGCCGCGTGCGCGATCTGTTCAAGCGCGCCAAGGAGAACAGCCCCTGCCTGATCTTCATCGATGAGATCGATGCGGTGGGCCGGCAGCGCGGCGCCGGCATCGGCGGCGGCAATGATGAGCGTGAGCAGACCCTCAACCAGCTGCTCACCGAAATGGATGGTTTCGAGGGCAACAGCGGCATCATCATCATCGCCGCCACCAACCGTCCCGATGTGCTCGATTCGGCCCTGATGCGCCCGGGTCGCTTCGATCGCCAGGTGACGGTGGATGCCCCGGATATCAAGGGTCGTCTTTCGATTCTTTCCGTTCACGCACGCAACAAGAAACTCGCCGAGGGCGTGTCGCTGGAGGCGATCGCCCGCCGCACCCCCGGGTTCACCGGCGCCGATCTGGCCAACCTGCTCAACGAAGCGGCGATCCTCACGGCCCGGCGTCGCAAGGAGGCGATCAGCCTCGCCGAGATCGATGATGCCGTCGATCGGGTGATCGCCGGCATGGAGGGCAAGCCGCTCACCGATGGCCGCAGCAAGCGTCTGATCGCCTACCACGAGGTCGGCCATGCGCTGGTGGGCACCCTGGTCAAGGATCACGATCCGGTCCAGAAGGTCACCCTGATCCCCCGCGGTCAGGCCCAGGGGCTGACCTGGTTCTCGCCCGATGAGGAGCAGATGCTCGTGAGCCGCGCCCAGCTGCGGGCCCGGATCATGGGTGCCCTCGGCGGTCGTGCCGCCGAGCAGGTGGTGTTCGGCAGCGCCGAGATCACCACCGGCGCCGGTGGCGACATCCAGCAGGTGGCCTCGATCGCCC
>Ga0172372_10001293_pt1 | contig 38904 bp, 50 predicted proteins | sample LakKiv5m_2_FD_114544 | JGI IMG/M metagenome (GOLD analysis project Ga0172372, IMG submission 114544) | Freshwater microbial communities from Kabuno Bay, South-Kivu, Congo - kab_092012_9.5m | ecosystem: Environmental > Aquatic > Freshwater > Lake | place: Democratic Republic of the Congo...
AAACTCCTATTAACAAGAATTGGTTTTAATTCTAAATTCTTTATATCTGGTGATTTAGAACAATCAGACAAATACAAAGATAAAACTAAATCAGGTTTGTATGATGCTAAAAAAAGATTACATGATGTACAAGGTATAGGTGTATATGAATTTAGTAATAAGGATATTGTAAGAAATCCAATTATATCTGATATATTAAATAGATACGAATAAATTTAATATTTACACATAAGTCTCCATGTATTATATTTAGTACATGGAGATTTTTATTAGTATAGATGGTGTATTAAGAAATTTGATACAAAAATTTGATTATCATTACAAAGATGCGTATTTATCATCTGAATTTATAAATGAAAATAATTTTAATTACGAAGTTATTGAACCAATACAAAATAACAACTTATTAGAATCATATAAATTTAATTCAATAGAGGAATTTGAATATTTTCTTTTTATAGAATATCCTATAGAAATATTTGGTCATGCTGGTTTAAGTTATTCTAACGCAATGTCAGATATGAATAAATTAATTTATGAAAACCCTGAGCATACATTCACCTTGGTTGGATTAGATGAACTAGGTAAATCAAAACCATCATCATTATTTTTTTTATCAAAAAATGGATTTCTTGGTAATAATATAAAATTTATAAGAACAAATGAAATTGAAAACATGTGGTCAAAATGTCATTTATGGATTACAGATAATTATGAAATCATAAAAAATTGCCCAATGAATAAAAATGTAATAAAGTTTAATACAAAATACAATAAACATTATGTATCATTAAAACAAATTAATAAATTATCAGAAATAAATGAACCATGGTTGAAATTTTCGGAAAAAACTATTTCATAAACATAGATGAAATATTAAAAACGTGCAAAAGTGAAGGTAAAAAAGAAGATGTGGATTATACATCAGAAGAAACTAATGATGTTTTAGAAATTAATATTTTCAAATATGAAATATTAAAATATTGTATAGAAAGAGTTTTGAATAATGTTGATGAAATTGTAGATGAGGAATTACCATTATATGCTCAATCTGAATTGTCAACATCTTTTAAATTAGCATTTAACACACTAATAAAATATAATATATTAATAGAAGACGATTATGAATAATAAAATTGATAATATAGAAAAATTATTAAGTAGTATCGATACTTTAAGTACGAATAGTAACACTATTTATTTTCTTACTTATGATACTAAGGGTTATGCTAAAGCATCCGTAAAATACATTTATGATTTAGCAAAAACATTAAAAGATATGTCTTTTGATGTTAAAATATTAGTTGAAGACAAAAGTTATAGTGGAGTATCAAATTGGTTGGGAAATAAATATGATTCATTAGATATTATATCAATTAAAGATGATAAAGTTCAAATTAAATTTGAAGACATTTTAGTTGTACCTGAATTATATTCTCAGACATTACAACAACTATCAAGTATCAAATGTACTAAAGTAATGTTAGTACAGCAAAAAGAATATATTTTTGAATCATTACCTATTGGTAGTAAATGGTTTGATTTTGGATTTGATACCGCTATTACCACAACTCAAAAATCTAAGGAATATATTTCGGAATTTTTTCCTGAAACCTTGACATACATTGTACCTCCAATTATTGATAATATTTTTTCAAAATCAGTTATACCAAAAAAACCATACATTGCAATTTTATGTAGAGAACGTACAATGAGTAGAAAAATTATATCTGAATTTTATCTTAAATATCCACAATTAAGATGGATTACATTCAAAGACATGATTAATATGAATTATGAGGATTTTGCAACTAATCTGAAAGAATGTATGGTATCAGTATGGGTTGATGATGAATCGACATTTGGTACATTTCCTTTAGAATCTATGAAATGTGAAGTCCCTGTAGTTGGTAAAATACCAGATACTGAGCCTGATTGGTTATCTGAAAATGGTATGTGGACTTATGATATGAATAAAATTGTTGAAATACTTGCAACATATGTTATGGCGTGTATTGATGGAATTGAACTAAAAACTGAAGTATATGAAAAAATGAAAGAAACAATATTACCATATGAGGAAGTAACAACCAAAAATATTATTGTATCTGTCTTTAATTCAATTAATAAATCAAAAATGAATAAACTAAAATTATTTTTAGAAAAATTAAAACAAGAGGAGGAAGTAAAATGAAAAAAATTAGTGTGATTTTACCTATTCATAAATTAGATGATGATTATAAAATCATGTTACAAGAATCTATTCATTCGGTTGAACAATTTTATAATGATGTAAAGTTAATTATTGTTTGTCCATTTAAATTAAAAAAAGATGTTGAAGAAACAATGGTATCTTCTAATATAGAAGTTTCATTTATTAATAATACGGGTAATATTGATTTTTGTAGTCAAGTAAATCTTGGGATTATAAATTGTGAAACCGAATGGTTTTCTATTTTAGAAATCGATGATGTATATAAAACAATATGGTTAAGTTCAATGAACGAATATATCAACGCATATAAAGATGTCGATGTTTTTTTACCGATAGTCAAAGATATAAATAGTGAAGGTACATTTATTAGTTTCACTAATGAATCTGTATGGGCGTATGGATTTAGTGAAAAACAAGGATATTTAGATAATGAAGTTTTATTAGATTTTCAAAATTATCAAATTAGTGGAGGTTTATACAAAACGAACACTATCAAAGAACATGGTATGTTTAAAGATAATATTAAACTAACATTTGGTTATGAATTTTTACTCAGATTGACTCATAATGGAGTAAAAATTATGACAGTACCAAAAATTGGATATCAACATGTTAATTTTAGAGAAGATTCTTTATTTTGGTCATATAAAAATGATGAAAAAGAAAGGTTATCAGAAGAAGAAATCAAATTTTGGTTGGATGCATCAAAAAGAGAATTTTTCTTCAAAAATAAACGAACACTAAACTATATGAATTAATAAATGCCAAGAAAGAGAACCCAAAAAGAATACTTTGGGGAGGCTCAAGAAAAAGCAGTAATAAAATATTTAAATACTGATTCTGAAGAAGAAAAGAATAAGATATTCAATGAATATTTGAAAGAACCTCTCATTATAATGGTCGAAAGTATTATTCGACGTTATAAATTATATAGGAAAGATTTAGAGTATGATAATAATCACTCTGATACTATGTCATTTTTATTAACAAAAATAAATAAGTTTGACCCATCAAAAAATCATAAAGCATATTCATATTTTGGTACGATATGTAAAAATTATTTGATGGGTTCAATACAAAAAGAAAACAAAGAAAAAAACAGAAGTACATCATATGATGATATATCTACAGATTTAGAAGATAATCCCGAATACTCTTATGTTATTGATGCAAGTGTAGTTGACTATAGAGATGTCATAATTAAATTGACAATTAAATTAGAACAATTCATTGACGAAGTAGATTTAAATGAAAATGAAAAAAAATTGGGGTTTGCGTTATTGGAAATATTTAACAATTTTGATAGAATATTTCAAATAGGAGATGGAAATAAATTTAATAAAAATCTAATATTATTTTCACTGAGAGAAATGACATCATTAAGTACTAAAGAAATACGCATATCTTTAAAAAAATATAAAAAACTTTATGGACAGATATTAAATAGGTTTTTAGAATAAAATATATTTATAAATATGAGAGAAAAAAGAAAAATAATAACATTAGAAGTTGATTCTGCATTAGCATTGATGCAAGAAATTTACAACGACATTGTCGAACAAAAAAATTATGCCTCAATGATTATGAAAAAAATGTTGGGGTACATGAGAGAACAAGAAGACATGAGTACAATTGGACCAGTGATAAAAGAACAACAAAAAATACTGAACGAATGTACTGAAAAAAAAATATCATTAGTAAAACTACAAGGTAGTTTATTAAAACAAAATCAAGGTAGTAATAATGGATTTAGTGCTGGTAAATTAACTCTGAGTGAAGAAGAAAAGAAAATATTAGATGAATTAGTTAAAGACACTAGTATAGATAAAAATGATTCTAATTACAAAATAGAATGAAAAAAGATTTAGACATAAAAACTAAAATTGAAACAATAAAAATTGCAACAAATAGTGTAAAAAAATTACCTGAAAATTTATCTGACAATATAATATCTGATTTACCTACAACTGACAAATTATTTGGAAAAAAATTAGACGAATTTGCTGAGAAAAGAAATAAAAAAGTAAAGAACCGTAAAGATATATTTTCTAAATTAAATGATTTAGCAGATTCATTTATTGTAGATAATAAATCACCTAAAAACGATAGATACGGTTCAAAGAAAAAAATAAAAAAATTAGCACAAGATTCACTGAAAGTAACAGTGAATGCAAGTAAAGATATTCTATTAAACAATATTGTAAATATATTTTTTGTTGGTGAGGGTATATGTGGTAGAGATGTTGAAATGCCAACTGATAGTTTAGTGATAAAACCAAGCGAAATAGATTTTTTAAATGTGTTATCAATTGACCCTGATAGTGATGTTGGAAAAATTATTTATGAATCAATATCTCCAAATATAAACAAACAAAAAGTTAATCGAAATCTTTACACATCATTTACAACAACACCATATCAATTTATCACAACAAATAATAATACATTATTTACATCAACATGGAATGCAAGCACACAATCATTTACAATAAATGGTTTGAAACAGAATACATCTGTAAAAGTTGAAAATTTTTTTATTGATTATTTTTCATCAATTGAACTACCTGATATTACGGGAATTACAAAAAATGCAATGTTATTGACTTTGCAAACAGGTAAAAGTGTTGATATAAAATTCAAATTTGGTTTAAACGATTTGACAAAATTAACTAATAAACTATTTTCAATATGTGGTAATTCAATTGATAGAGAAATAATTAAAAATCAAAATCCAGTCAATTTATTCGATAATAGTGATGAAGATGAATCAACGTATTTTGATTTCGATTCAACAGAAAATTATGATTTTAGTATTGAAGAATCCACTTTTAGAAGTGTTTTAAAATTTGTTGATTGCGATAATTTTGAAGTACCTGTGAATGAATCAATATTAGAAGATTTTGTATATTTTTCAACACAAAGGAATATTGATGATTTGGTTGATGAGATAATAGATAAAGCTTCATCAGATGCTTTTGAAGAATCTAAAGGTAATATAACAAAACAAAATTTTAATATATCTCTTTTTAACAGTTATATACTTAACTTGCCCAAATCATTGATAATGTCAGTATTAACACCTAAAGTATTTTTACCTGTTGTTATAATTTATAAAATATTCAAATCTTTGACATCGCAAGTATTGAATGTAAAAGATATGATGAAAAAATTATATAAATTATTTAGTAAAATAATTAAAGATTTATTTTGGAAATTTATTCAAGAATTTTGGAAAAGATTGAAAGTTGAGTTGATAAATTTTTTAAGAACTATAGCAATAGAAATACAAAAATCAAAATACTCAAGGTATGTAATGATTTTATCAAGTATATTCAGTTTTTTGAAAAGTGTTAAAAATTTAAGATTAGATAATTGTGACAATTTATTTGATGCAATATCTAAAGCAATAGATGTTGCTTTATCTTCTAAAGGAGGAATCAATGTACCAGGATTTTTATTAGCGTTTTCTAATTTATCTTCAGGTCTAAGTAAAGAAAGAATTTTATTGAATGCAATTCAAAGATTCGAAGCGAATGGAATATCTACTGCACCAATATATAATGAAGACAATAATTTACCTAAAATAATAAAATCTTTTATTGATGGTTTTATGGAAGAAATTGATAAAAATTCTTTTGTTGCTTCATCAAATAGAGAAGCAATTATACCTTCTCAAGTTGGTCCCATAGTTTTACCACCAGGAATTATAAGTGTAAACGGAAAATTATTCTGATATATGGAATCAACAGATAAAATATTCGCAATTGTAAATGATGTTGAGAACAAATCTAATAAGGATTTATTCTTTGCATTAAATGAATTGATGGAAGAATTCGAAAAAACAAAAAATTTAATTGTTGATTTGACCAGACATTTGGACTCTGTTGAAGAAATGTACAATAAAGTAAATAATGAAATTGGTAAAAGAGTAATTAAGAAATGAAGATAATTGATATTGGTATTTGTATAGACAACATAGACCCTAAGGGTATTGGTAGGATTAGATGTGTAAGATACAATGATTATGTTGGTGAAAAAGAAAAAGCGCAATTCTACACATCGTGGTCAGATACTGACCCGTTTGTTGCTATTCCTTTTCTACCAAATAATATCAATATGATTCCTGAGATTGGTCAATCAGTTAAAGTAATTAATTATAATACAGTCAAGGAAACTGTAAACCAAGAATATATACCTGGTCCATTCACTTCGATGTATGATTATAATAGTCAACAATTTTCACAACAAATTGAAGATACATCATATGGTGTTGCAGTAAAAAGTAGACCCAATATAAGAAGTTCGACTGGTGAATACATAAGGCAATCTGAAAATGTATTTGCAAAAGAAACTGATTATGGAATATATGGTAAATATGGTTCTGATTTATTATTTACTGAGAATGGTTTACAATTAAGAGGAGGGAAATTAAAAACAAAGGATTCGGTTACTCCACAAGAAAGGTTAAAAATGATTGTTGTACCATTTTATACTTCTAACAAAATTTCAAAATTATCACTTAAAAAATATCCAAAAAGAGGAGTCATAAAAACAAGAGAAGAAAAAAATACAACATCTACGGATGCAGTATTAAAAACAATTATAGAATATGAAATCAATACACTTTCTTCAAATAACGTTACTATTGATTTTTATGTATATAATGTCATAAATTCTTTAGGTTCAACATATAAAACAAGTTTTTTTAATCAAAATGTTTTATTGGTCGAATCTGCATTAAAACTAATAAATAATTCGAATAATACAACATCTCCAACACATTCAATAACTACAGATTCATTGAACAATGTTCCCATAATTATAAGAGATATTATATACAATATTGGTCAAAATAGTTTATCATATCTAAATGCAAATTATAGTAATGAAGATGTACATCCTTTTTATTTCAGACCAACAAAAGAATTTATTACGATGTCTGGTACATCAACAGAAATATCTAAAAAAACCGAAATACTGAATAAAATTATTGTAAATAAAGTAGGACCAAATAATGGTCTAATTTGGTCAAAAGATGAATCTAAACAAAAAACAAACACAACTACACGAATAGTAGAATATTTAGACATAGAAAATAATTCACCAGAACAAACATTCGCATCGTTGATATCCGATAAAATTTATTTATTATCAACAGAACCAAATGAAACTCAAAAAAAAGTTATATTTGAAAACTTAGACAAATATGAAATTACACAAGAAAATTATTTATTAAACATAGATAAAAATACATATTCATCAGTAAGAGGAGATAATCTTATTCGTTTCTTATATAAGTTAATTGATGTTTTATTTAAACATCAACACAACGTTGTTGGTCCATATGTTAAGAATGGATTTATAGAACATGAAGAATTATTAGAACTTATAAAAAATTTAGAAAATGACATATTAAATAAATCAATAAAAATTAATTGATTTTGATATTTATAATAAAAACATGTCATATTTCCGTTCTTATTTTGAAAAAAATAATACGATAATAAAAAATTCATTAGTCAACACATCTAAAAATCCAACAACAGAAATTTATTACGGTTCAGGATTTTCAAAATTTATATTTAAAGTTGATTTTATAGATTTAAAAAATAAAGTTGATAATGGTGATTTAATTATAAATAATAATACCAAACATTATTTACGATTAACTAATACCATATTTGGTAATGAAACATTTTTAGGAGCAAAAAGAGGTAATAATAAAGATAGAGCAACATCTTTTGATTTAATTTTATTCAAAATATCTGAGACTTGGGATGAGGGTGTTGGATTTGATTATGTGGCTACAGAATATGATTTTACATCAGGAAATAAAACGTTTGACAATAGACCATCAAATTGGTATAATAGAAATACATTAAGTGGTTGGACGGTACAGGGAATATATAGTACTTCACCAAATATTATTGATACAATACACTTTGATAATGGAAATGAAAATATCGATGTTGATATTACAAATTATGTGAATGAAATTATTGTTACAGGTACAACAAATTATGGATTAGGGTTAGCATTTGGTGTTTTATATCAAGATATCTCATTAAACACCGACCAATCTGTTTCATTTTTTACAAAATATACACAAACCTTTTTTGAACCATATGTTGAAAGTATTTTTGATGATGTAATAAGTGATAATAGATATGATTTTACTGAAAAAATAAATCAAAAATTATATCTATATGTTACAAATGATAGTAATTTTATCAATTTAGATAATGTACCATCAGTCACAATCAAAGACAGTACTAACACTTCAATAACAGGATTATCGGGATTAACTTCAACACATGTTAAAAAAGGAGTATACGAGATTGAATTTGGTTTAAGTGGAATTACCTGTGACGGTAAAAAATTCTTTTACGATGAATGGTCTAATTTAAACATAAATGGTATTTCAATTGCAAATATTACACAAAAGTTTGTACCATACCCAATAACATCAAAAATACAAATTGGACAAAATACAACTCAAACAAAAAATTATAAAATACAATTTTATGGTATTAAACAAAATGATAAAATCATCAGGGGAGATATTAAGAAATTAACGGTTTTATTCAAATCAATTGATAATCCGATTAATGATATCATTGATGAAGTATATTATAGAATATTCATACCCGAAGGTAAGTTAAATGTAATTGTTCATGATTGGACTTTGATGGACAAGGGAAAGGACAATTATGTATATTTTGATACCTCTTTCTATATACCAAGAGAATATTTTATTGAAATCAAAGCAAAACATAACGGTGAAGAAATTAATTATCCTGATTATATAAAATTTGAAATTATAAGTGAAAAATGAAAATTAATACTATAGAAAAAAAACAGATTTTGGAATTACATATGAAGTATGGTTATAAAACTATAATGGAAAATTATGATGAGAAAAAAATATTCATATTGGTTGGACCACCTTCTGTTGGTAAATCAACATGGATAAAAAAATACTTCGGAGCTGATAAACCATATGTAATAAGTAGAGATGATATTGTTGAAGATGTTGCGGAAAAAATGGGATTCACTTATGATGATTTATTTGAAAAACCAAATATTGATGCAAACATTGGGGATATGCATGATAAATATGGCAAAGTCATTGAATCACCACCATGGATGTCATTCACAAAATTATCCTATCAAAAAATTGCAGATGCAAATAAATCTGTTATAGATTTATTTGATGAAAGAGTTAAAAATGCAAGTGGTCAAAAAAATATTGTCGTCGATATGACAAATATCGGAACAATATCAAGGAAGAATATTTTAAATAAATTATCTCCTATTTCAGATGGATATAAAAAAATTGCAGTTGTGTTTAACTTCAAGGGAGGAGAAGATATAATAAAAAAAATGGCACAAAAACGTTCAGAAGAATATAAATCTATGGGTAAAAGTAAAACATTACCCCCTGAAGTAATTGACAAAATGTTTTCAAATTATCAAGAAATACAAAATGATGAAGGTTTTGATGAAATCATTCATGTAGATAATATTCCTTCAATGAAGGTATCAATAAAATAAATCAAAATATTTATACATATGGGTCTAGAAAATATTATAAAAAAACATCTGCAACAAATAGCAGAAAGTCATGATGGCAAACCAGAAAATTATATGTTTTTTGGTAATTTAATACAAATGCACAGACAATGTCAAATGTTATTAGATAAAGATAAAAACATGTTAGATAACATATTAAAAGAACATGATTGGGCTCAAGACCATATTGCTGAAGCAAAAAGTCTTTTGGACCAAGTGTTTGATTTTTTGATGAATGAAATGAAGAAAGGTGGAACTAAAAATATGACTATTGGTTTTTCACCTGAACTAATGAATGAAATTAAAGATATACAAGAGGGAAAAAACAAACCAACAAATCCAAAATTGTGGGCACAATGTTTAGCATGGGCAAGAGCAAGATATAAAGTCTGTCCAAGCGCATATTGTAATGGGGCAGCTGCAAAAAGATATAAATCAAAAGGTGGCGGATGGAGAAAAACAAAAAAATAAATAATGAATCAAGATTTATTAAACCAAATATTACAAGGTTATATAACTGCAGCACTTTGGACTGAAGAAGAAAGATTGAAGGATGAACAGAGTTCTGATAATGATTTAATATATGGAGATAATCAAGATGAAGAAGATTTTGATGACGATATCGAAAAAATAGTCAGATTGGCATCAAATATGGACAAAAAAGGATTTGATAGATTTTCTAAAGAAGATATTGAAGTTGATTCTTTATTAAGAGCATATAAAGATATAAATGAATTTATAAATAAAGTAGGTGAAGAAAATATCGAATCTGCAATTATTGATGATAACGTTGATATTGAAACTATTGGTCATCATTTATGGTTATCAAGAAATGGTCATGGTTCAGGATTTTTCGATGGTGATTATGAATATTTTTTAGAAAAAAAATTAATGAAAGCAGCCAAAGAAATGGGTAGTGTTGATTTATATATAAATGATAATAATAAATTATCATTTTCTAATGAACATATATGGGAAAATAAAAAAAAAATAAAATGAAAATTCTAATTAACGAAGAAGATTTGAAATATGTACAAGAATCACTAGAAAATGGTGAAGTACTTGAAGAAGATTTAAAGAGATGGTTTAAAGAAAAATGGGTGGATGTAAGTAAAAAAGTTGATGGTAAACACCCCCCTTGCGGAAGAAGTAAAGCAACTACTAAAGGATATCCAAAATGTAGACCATCAAAGAAAGTTTCTAAAGAAACACCAAAGACATCTGGTTCTTATTCTAAAGATGAAAAAAAATCAATGACAGCACAAAAAAGAAGAGCTGAAAAAAAAGAACCAAAAACCGGTACAGGACATAAACCAACTATGACAAAATTCGATGAAAATAGAATTATCAGTTTAGTGATTAATGAAATCAAAAAATTAGACAAGGTCATATATGAAGATACATACGGTTCAGTAGAAGACACCGATTATGTTGCCGATAATATGATTAATGAAGCTGAATATCAAGGTCGTAAGGTTCAGTTAGGAAAAATAATGCAGGGCGATATAAAAAAATTCCGAGTCTACGTCAAAAATGATAAAGGTAAAGTAGTAAAAGTAAATTTTGGATTTGGCGGTAAATCGGCTAAAGGTAAAAGAATGGTAATTAAAAAGAATAACCCTGAGAGACGTAAATCATTTAGAGCAAGACACAACTGTGATAATCCTGGACCACGTTGGAAACCTAGGTATTGGGCATGTCGTACTTGGTAGATTAAATAAAATATTATGAAAAAAATAATTATCACCGAATCTCAGTTAAAAAAAATTACAGAAATACTGATTTTAGAAGAAGAATTGACCGATATTATGGGCATAAAAGCACAAGTAAATAAGGATGGTACAGTTAGTTTTATTCGTCAAGACAAAAAAACTATTATCATTAGATTTACAACAAGATATGGTAATGCCAACATTACTAGTATCACTGAACAAGATGGTTCATATTTTATTACAACAAGGATGGTAAATACACCACAAATAATTGATAATGATGGCGTAAAAATACTTGTTAATTTTGTTAATAATCCAAAAAAAGATGGTGTAAAAATTTTATGGAATATTAAAATTGGTGATTTAGTTGCAAATTGGGACAATCAGAAATAAATCTATGATTATTAGTAATAATAGATTTCAATACCACATTCTTCAAACATAACTTTTGTTCTTATTGCTTCTTCATCCCACTTTTCTCTATTAAAGGTGGTGTCTTGTCTTTTACAATATACCTTTTTTATTCCTGCATTGATTATTGCCCTTGCACAATTTGAACAAGGTAAACCAGATGTAATATAAATTTCTGAATCTTTTAACCTTGTTCCTACCCTTGCAGCATTTAAAATAGCGTTCATTTCCGCATGTACCATCCAGAAGTACTTCTCAGGTCTTTCCTGACGTTCTTTTATTTCATCGTTAAGTCCTCTTGGAAATGAATTATAACCCGTAGAAAGTACCTCTCTGTCCGTTCCAACGATAACCGCACCAATTTGTGTCGATTCGTCCTTGGATTTTAACTTAACCGACTCAGCAATCTGTAGAAAATAAGTTTTCCACCACATAATTTTTTTTACAATATTACATAAAATATGTCAAAAAAAAATTAAGGTCTTCGTCTGCGAGTTGGAGTTGGAGTTGGAGTTGGAGTTGGTGGGGGTGGTTGTTGTTGTGTTGGTTGTGGAGTGTTTGGTTTTAATTTTTTATTGACAGCAACAGTCAATGCATCAATAATATTTGCATATGACCTAAAATTATTCATTGCTTTATTTATTGCAGTCACAATCTGTCTTTGTAATTCGGGCCTCATACTAGTACTTTGTACTTTAACCTTCAATTTATTTAATTTCAAAAATATTTTTTCATTAGGTTCGTCTAATTTTTTCAATTCTTTCAACATATTTCTTAATTCAACCAAATATGCCATATAGTCGTAACCAAAACCTCCTCTTAAACCTTTCACACCATAATACATTTTTTGAAAAGGTTGTTTTATAGAATCTAATAATCCCTCATCTACATCTTCTTGATTTGATATATCTTCTGTAATATTTTTAATTAATTCTTCCAATTCAGATTCTGTAAGTTTTACAATTTTTTTTTTCATTCTTTTTTATATATAAATATAATTATTTTGAAAAAAAATTATTATTATTTGACATGGAATATAATAGTGACTTTAAATATGACTTAAAAATTGGTCAAGAAGGTGAAAAAAAAATTGCAAGTATTTTCGAATCACCATTTGAAAAAATTGAAGTGAAAAGAGATATGAAAGCAATAAAAACAGGTAATTTATATTTTGAATATGAAAGTAGGGGTAAAAAAAGTGGAATATCAACAACAACATCAGAATATATATTCATAATTATTGACAATAGTGCTGGTGGTTTGTTTTTTGACACAAAAAAATTAAAAGATGTATTAAGACCATTAATACTGACACATACAGTATTAGGTGGTGACAACAACACAAGTAAAGGAATACTAATTAGTATTGCTAAATTAATGAAATTATATACAAAGTGAACTACCCTCTTCTGAAAAGATGAGGGTTAATAATTTAAAAAATTTTATTTTTTTATTTTTTACAAAACTGATTGGTTAACATAAAATGTAGATTTTTATTATAAACACGAGAACCACCACTATAAAATCCAGGTTCTCCGCATTTAAACTTTAATTTGAAATTACCCGAATCTTCAATTTTATGTGTATATTCATTATAGTTTTGTTTTCTACCCATAATTGTCACAATTGGAATTGAAGATTCGTCACCAAGCAAAACCTGGTCAACAATTCCCATAGGTTCATCATAACCATAATCAGCATATCCACTTTGGTCATCTTCTTGAAATTTTCCATACACCCAACCAATTCTCACACCCTTTAAATCTTTCGATATATCCGTTGATTGTGTTGGTTTAGATTTTATTTTGGTTGCATCAGACACATTTGGAGATTTTGGATTCAAATTCATTGGTTGTTCTTTTATAATTTTTTCAACCAATCTTATCAGTTCGGATTCTTTCAATCGTAATACTTTTTTCATATTTTTTTTATAATAAATATATGTAAAACAAAAAAAAACCCCCGATAAATCGGGGGTTTTTTATAAAATAATCTTACAGGATTATCTTAATGTGTCGAGACTGAATGTAACAAGACCTTTCACATCAATTACGCCAAAGTACCTATTATTGACCATCTTTTTTGCGTAACGGGTCATAATACCCTTGATTGGTGTGAAATTGAATGGGTTGAACATTGTTGGGGTTAATTGTAAGGGCACATATGGTGCGTAAATGTAACCAGCGTCTAACAATGACTTACCTTTGTGACCGATAAGAATCTTACCTGCGGGGAAGTATGGGTCACGATAGACCTGATATCTACCAGCGAGAGAACCGATTTTCTCGATACCCATGTTGTACTGGTCTTGCTCAGGATGTGCATTTGAAACGTGGAAATATTCTAAGTCATCGAATACTGCAGAAACTTCTGAAGAAACGACAACCCAGTTAGCACCACCTCTTAATGTTGTCTTATGGATTTGTGCAGAAACTTGGTTTATTTTGGTAACAAGTGTTTGGTTCCAGTCTTTCTGAGTGTAACCAACATATGCTGAACCGCCATTACCATATTTCCATTCATTGTAATCCCACTTAGTTTTCCATGCTGCACCTTTTCTAAGGTCACGAAGAATTTCCCTATCTACTTCAGCAGCAATCTGCTCGGAAAGTAAAGCGGTTAATTCAGCTTCAGCATCGATGTTGTGGAATGCACTAACGTCTTGTGCTAATTCAGGTGACCATGTTGCTCTGAGTTTTCTTTCAGTAACAGAAACTGTGACTGATTCCAAATCAAAGGAAACTTCACCGATAGCATCTTCGAATTCGAGAGTTGCATATCTACGATATGTTGCAACGAAGTCAGAACCTTGTAATGCAGTACCACCACTCCATGTTGAGAAACCTGATGTTGCTGAATATTCTTCTAAATCAACACTGAGATAGATTGTACCTTCTTCATCACAGATATCCTGATAAAGGTTACCGTTGGTACCTGCTGACTTTTGTCCGTATTGTACAATACTCTTACCATATTTCTGTGTTACCACGTTGAATGGTAATGAAACACCGGATTGTACTTTTGCTGAAGAAACTTGTAATGATGCGAGGAACTCTTCTGTATCCATTTCGTTACCGTCAGGACCAGCTAATTTACCTTGACCATCTTTTGAGAAACCTGTAAGTGCCAAAATGACTGATGAAACACTTGTACCTGAAGATACTGTCACGCCTGTGGTAACAGAGCCAGAAGAAAATGTAACGAGTGTCCAACCTGTTAATGAAATAGTGCTGAAATCACCCTTCGAATAATCGAAAAGACCCGTTGATGCATCATCACTTGTCTCATAGAAACGGTCATAAAGGTTGATACCAGTATAACCTGTTGAGGGTGAAGAACCACCAGCACCGCCAGGAATACCATAAGGTGAATAGTGTGCATTTGATGCATTTCTATCCTGAATCTTAGGTACAAAGTAGAAGAGCTTACCAATAGGTAAGTTCATTGCCTGTACAGAAACGATATCATTCGCTAACAACTTGGAGAAAACTCTTCTGATGATAGGAAAAACAACTGTTTCGAATGAACCTGATGCGTCAGCTACAGCTGCCTCATTGATTAAATAAGACGCTTGGTTTTCATATAACTGAGCGATGTTATCTTTTTGATGACCTTCAAGACCTTCGAGGAAACCGAGGTCATCCCATTTGCGGATGGTATCTTCTTTAATAACACGAAGGTGCTTGAGACCTATGTTACCTACCATACCTGAATCTAATAATGCTCCCATTTTGAATTTTTATTTTATTTTTATTGTTTATTTTAGTTTATTCATCAAATCTTTCATTCTCTTGAATTGTGGATTTTCATATGCTTTTGATTCCGCTAAAACATTCTTAGATGATGATGATTTTGATGTCGAAGTGATTTTTTCCACGACAGTTTCTGTCACAGGTTTTTTATTCTCTAATTCAGTTTTTATAACACTATATAACTTCTTAGATTCATTCATCGAAGAAACAGAGTCAAATCTCTTCAAAATACTCAGTTTCTCTTGTTTGGTTGTTGATTGTTCAGTAAAAAGACGAGTTGCATATGCCAAATTAGCATTGAATACAGCAACTTCATTAAGTTTTTCTTTAAAAAGAACTAATGCTTTTTTGTATTCATCATTTTGCTTTTTCAGTTTTTTGAACTCTTCATTGACAACTTTGGATTCAGAACCTGCTTTGAAAACTTTTTTTGGTAATGGAGCTCTCTTTGCGCCACCTTTATTACCATGTTGATTCCATTTGGTTCTTGCAGCTTCAGTTGCTTCAACTTTTTTATCTGTCTTTTTTTGTTTGGTTTCTTTCATTTCTTCTTCAGGTTCATTTATTTCATCAGATTCCTCATCTAATTCAATTTCATAAACCGTTTCATCCCCAGTATCTTCTGATTCCTCTTCCATTGACATGTCTGTATCAGACATATCATATTCAGACATATCTTTGTTTACTGATGTTGGCTCGTCCTCATCTAATTCATCAAGTTTGATAATGTATTCATCACCTGAAAAATCAACTTCAAGGTTGTTACCATCTTTTTTGACGATAATACCATCTTCAGGTTTCATCGCTTTGAATACTTTTAAAACTTCATGATGTGGGGCCTGTGTCATATCTAATGTGTCTGTATCATCATCAGATGGCATTTCTGTATCATCATCAGATGGCATTTCTGTATCATCAAGTGAAACATCATCATCAGTATCTTCCTCTTCTTCTTCGTCATCATCATCAACAGAATCATCATTATCTGTTGGTACATCTTCTTCTACATCTGGTTGTTCATCAACATCAGAATCTTCTTCTGCATCTGGTTGTTCAACAACATCAGAACCTTCTTCTTCTTCTTTTTCCGATTCAAGCAAACCCCTTAAATTTTCTTTCATGGTAGATGAAAGTATACCTTTTGTATTTTGCTTCATTGCCTCTTCAAGATTCTCAATCTGAAGTAACGCTTCTTCTAAAATAGATTTTTGAGCCATTTTTATATTTTTACTTTTATATAAATATTATTAATTTGTAAAAAATTCGAATAGATTAATTAAATATTAAAATTTTATTTTCTTGACAAAAATGTATCAAGTTTTCCCATCAAATTTTTAATTTTATCATTGTCTGTTGATTTTTCAATTACAGATTCTTGATATTGTTCTCTATCTTTGATATCAGAGAAAATATATGCACCTGGTGTCGATGGTGATGAAACCAAATCAAAACAAACCAATTCAAAATCATCTTGAACAACATTCTGACCTTTGATTTGCTTCAATGAACCAACACCTCTTGATGATATACCAAGAGTTGCACCATTCATCAATAAATAAGCAGCTTGGTCTCCTTTGGTGGAAACAATCCCCATCTTTTGCCAACCTGGTGTCAAGTATATCTTGATTTTACCCATCAAGATTTTACCATCCCACCAAGTCTCAAGAATGGAATGTGATATTCTGTCTAAATCTAATAATGAACTTGTAGGGTGATTTAATTCATTCAGGGCCCCACCCTTCTTAATTATTGATTGATACTTCTCTACTTCTCTTTTTAATAAAACTTCTGGATAAATTCTACCATTTTTATTCGGTGTATCATATTTCTGCAAGACAGCATAAAGAATTAAATCTTTACTAAAATCCAAATCTTTCATTTCTCTGATGATAGACTTGTTATCATCATAAGAAATGTAACCTGAATCATACTCAATTAAAAAACCCCTTTCATTAAAATCATTGGGACCTAATATCTTCATTTATAGTTTTATACTATAAATACATAGATATTAATTATATTTTTGTTTTATTAAAATTATATAAAGATTTATTAATTAAACATTTATCTATAATGTCAACTATAATTATTTTTATTAAATTTTTTGAATCGTTATTTTTTATGTCAAAATATTCATTTACATACAAAGTAATCTCCAAATTCATAAAAGATTTTTTTGATGATTTTATACCACTACTTTTAATATCTAAGTCAACAATACTTTCTTTTTTAAAATTTGGATATTTGCTACAATAAATTAAATTTTTTATTTTTTTTCTTGATTGTATTATGACATAATTATAATTGCATTCTTCGTCATCTATTGACAACCATGAATTTAATTTTAAATAAACTGTTTTCAGATTTTTAAAATCTACTGTTCCGTAACCTATTTTTATATTTTTATAATTTCCTAAATCAATAAATTTACCTGTTTTCATTTATACATATTAAATTATTTTTATGGTGTTAATAAATTATAGATAAAAATTATTTTTTTTTCAAAAAAAAAGTATATATTTTTATAAAAATATTATAAAATGATTATCGTAAAAATTTCTGATGAAAAAAATGTTGAAAGTGCTTTGAAAGTTTATAAAAACAAAGTACAAAAGTCTAAACAATTACAACATCTTAAAGATAGACAGACATATGTAAAACCATCTGTCTCTAAAAGAGAAAAATTATTAAAAGCAATTTATAGTCAAAAAATAAAAAATGGTCTTGATTAATCAAGACCATTTTTTAGTTCATTCAACTTGAAGTAATTATATCTACTCGTTTTTGTATTTATTACTTGAGTTTTTACATCAGAAAGTTTATTCTGTAAATCAGAATCTTGTGATTCAGTTAATAATTTGTCGATAGTATTCAATATGTCTTCTTTTATATCTTGAACTTTTATTTTCAAATCATCGTCTGATAACATCATGTACTGTTTAAATTTTTGTCTATCATTATCAGACATTTTAGATTCATATGTCATATTGAAGTTATTGGTTAATACTGTAGCTAATAATTTTTGATTTTTTGTATGATAATGTGTGTTTTCAACAACATCAACTTTCTTTTCTTTTTTTAAATGTTCAACTAATTTTTTTCTTGCATCAATTTTTTTATCAATATTAAAAATATGTGATTTTTCAGATAGAATATCTAAACATTCGTAAATTTCATTTTTTTCATAATCAACATTACCAACTGCATCATCAATTTTTTTACAAAAATTTTGTAATGTGTTCAATTTTTCAATTAATAAGGGTTCAATACTATTAAGATATAATTCAGATTTATTATCATCTTTTAAATTTAATTTTTCAACACCTTCATAAAACAAATACATATCTTTAAAATCTTTATTTACATTTAAAAACTTTAATAAATTTTTTGTTTGTTCCTTATTTTGAGTAGAATAAGATTCTACCAATTTTGATAATATTTTGGATTTTATTTCGCCAAATTTTTTCATAGTTTTAATCATTTAAAATATCTTTTAATTTATTTTCTATTTCATAAATATTTTGTTGTGCTTTTTTCATATCGAATAAATCTTCTAATTTATTGTCATTGATTTCAAAGCCAATTACATTTTTCCTTTTTGATTCACTTAGAGGCTCTTCACCCGCTGGTGAAGTTGATGGAGATTGAGGTGTTGGAGTCATTGCACCCATATCTCCCGATGGTATTCCTTCCGAACCACCTGATTGTGATTGTTCCGATTTTTTCCTTTCTTCTTCCGGAATACCATATTTAGAATCAACATCATCAAAAATTCTTGTTCTTTTAATAACATTTTGTGTATTGGTTAACTCAATACCAATTGCACGTTCTAATCTTTGTTGTTGTAAATCAAGAATTACTTCACTATCACTCATACCTAAAATATTTTTCTTCGCCCAAGTATGTGATACGGGTAATATTCCTAATTGAGATTGGTCTGATGTTGCATCTTTATATAAAGTAATTTTTTCTTTCCATTGTTCAATCCTTAGTAAATCTGATTGTGCCGATGGATTAGTTAGAGATAAAGAAAAATTATTCAGTTCATCTTCTAAACCCAATAAATACAAATGAATTAATGCAATTTTATTTAATTCTTGTATCAATGATTTTTGTATTCTATTAATTGTTCTTGCAAAACGTATATCTAAAAGAGCTAATTGTTTTCCATCACCAACAACATCTTCAAATCCCAAAAACGCTTTAGGTATTCTCAAAGCAGCCAACATTTTCTTTTGTATATATTCAATATCAGCAATTTCACCCAAATTTTGAGCGCCAGGTAAAGTTTCAATAGGAGAGTTTTGTGTTGGGTCCCTTGTTGCGATAAAATAATCTTGGTCAACCGCCATTTGGTTATACCTCATATCAACATTACCATTTCTTGGGTCTTGTATCGGGTCTCTTTTAAATTTGTTTGCAACACGTTGTACATATGCATCAACGTCCTTATCATCCATATTACCAACAAATATTTTGAAAACTCTCCTTTCAGGTGCTCTCGAAATTCTATATATCAACATTGCGTCCTCAGCAAGAAGTAATTGTTTCCATATTCTTCTAATTTTATCTAAAGTTGATGTACCATATGGAAGTTTCCTATCATCACCAAGCAATCTAAAATGAGCAATTTCCCATGATTGAAATTCCATTTCTTTGTTTGCCCATTTAAATCGTAATTCTCTACTTGGAACATAAAATTCTTTTTGATTTTGTGTCCCCGATGGTGTCCCTTCCCATCTTTCAATTTCTATATTTGGTAACTGATGACAACCTATAATACCTTCTTTAGGGTCAATTTTTAAATAAACAAAATTATCACCATATTTACAAAGACCTCTAGTCCACATTTGTAAATTGGTATTTATATCTAATTTATTCACGAATAAATCATGTAAAATATTTTTAACCCTATCTGATTCAGAAAATATTGTCAATATCTCACCTTTCTCTGATAATGTTGTTGATTCTTCAGCATAAATGTCCAATGCTGCAGATATTTCAGGGGTATTGTGAGAAAAAATTGTATCGGTAGCAAAGTTTTTATAACCAGGAACAGTCAAATCATAAACTGGAACAATACCATATGGTTCAATTGAAACTATTTTATGATTTACAATAACTTCTTTATTATTTTTCTTTCTACCTGCCTTTGACTTTTTCATACCGTAGGCTTCCATAAAAGTACCCCAATTTTTATATCCATTACTACGTAATGTACTTTCAAGTTTACCCCTTTTAATTCCTAAAAAATCTGCTGTTGATTGTAATGTTTTTTTGAATTTTGCAGAATTAATTATATTGTCCCAAGGAATATGTCTATCATCTTTTATTTCTTTTTTTATTGAAATATTATTTTTTTCAATGAAATCATTCCAATTTTGATATCCATATAATCTTATTTCATCTGTTATTTTTGCACAACTTATATTTAATTTATCTGAGCATTTTTTTTGATTTCCATTAATTTTAGCGGCCTCAATTAACAAATTAAAATCAATAGGTATATATGATGGGTTATTTTTTCCTTTTCTTTTACCATCCCAAGAAATTTTCCCTTTTCTTCTTGCAACCTCAGACATTTTTTTTCTGTATCCAGGATTTGCCCAAAGTTTTTCGTTATTTAATCTTGCATGATACGCTCTATGTTCTGTACGATTCATAATCTTCAAATTATTTGGAAGATTATTTTTTCCGTTAAAATCAATATGATGAACTTCTTCATCATCTTTTAATTTAGTTTTATAAAACCATTCTGCAATTAAATTATGTTCCGCAACCCAACCATGATGACCCTCTTCTGAATTACAAGTATATACCCAATGATAATTTTGATTGTTATAGAACGATTTTCTATAAAATGGCATCATTGAGTCACCAACTTTTAAATTTTTAAGTTTTTCAAAAACACCATCTCTTTTTAAAAATCTATGCTCTTTTGTTGCAATAATATATGTACCATCATCAAAAGTTATTTTATATGTCATATCATCTCTCGTATAATGTGCATTACGAGCAATCGCCGGAACCACTTTTTTTGTATTGTGGTTATATGCATATGTTACAAATTCATGGTCTCTTCCCTTGTCTGCAAGTTCTTTAATCGTTATAAAACCATCTAGTGTGGCTATTTTTGTGTCCCCAAAGAGGCAAAATTCCATCGATTCGTAATCATAGTATGCGGCCAATCTATTGGGTTCATAGTACACAGATTGATTGTAAAGTGATTGGTCTAACTTTGTCCATTTATCAGCAATATATTGAGATTGTTGTGCTTGTAATTTTGCTTTTTCAAATTCTTCCTTACTTTGTGTTTTTAGTAGTTCATCTTTTGAAAAATTAAATTTTGGTAAATTTTTTTGAACGGGTTCTTCTTTTTTATTTTCGTTGGGAAATCCAAAAACTCTTGTTAGTTTTTGGAATACTGTCAAATTTTTATCTGCCATAATATATAAATATTCATTTATAATATAGTTAATTTATTTAATAAAATACATATCATTATTTGCGTTTCCCAAACAACCATGAATATTGTTGATATGTTTCTTTTGGATGATTTAATGGATTATTTTTATGAAACAAATTAGTACCATTAGTTTGCATAGTTGCAATTTGGTCTAATGTCTGACCATATGAATAAAATGATTTATTTACTTCATATGTTCTCTCTGAAACAGTCCATGACTCTATAACTGATTTATTTAGATTTTCAGCCCTTTCAAGTTGACTAAAAGATATGTCACCAACATATAATGCAATCGATAAACTCATGATTGAATCGTCATGTGCTCCTTTCATGTGGTCTGGTCGACCATTAATATAAACAAAAGTATTAAGTTCATTAAGTAATCTATTAGAACGAATTGCAAATCCTTTTCTAACTTGCTCCTCAAAAGATGCAACAATTTGTGTTCTTTTATTATTAAAATTAATACCGGGTATTTTGTCTAATGCACTTTTTTTATACTCCCAAATATTTTGAACATTTATACCATCAATAAATAGATTTTTATAACCCATTTCAACAAGTTTTCTTGATGTTGCAACGCCCATACCACCAGTAATATCAATAGCAATAAATGCGTTTCCATATAAAATGCCCCATTTATATGCTATTGATGCCAAATCATCAGGTGGAATTTTTCCAATATATTCTACAACTTGTTCTCTATCATCAAAGTCAATAATATTCATAGATGAAAAGTCTTCACTGTCTCCTCTGCTTACATCAAGACCTAGAATATATCTATGCCCATTAATTGGTTCTTTCCATTGCCAAAGAGTACCCTGCATATACTTTTCCATGGGCACTCTGATTAAATTTTTTGCGATGTTTTCTTGAACATCATTTGGTATCACACCATCACCAGAACCAAGAAAATCTGCTTCTATTTCCTGTGCTATTTTTCTCTTATCATATTTGAATTTTTTTGACATGGATTCATACCATGACGAAAATGGCTTATAACCATTTTCTAAATATTTTTGGTAATTATTTATATCATATTCATACATTACAACATCATTATCATCATATTGCTCTCTATTTAACATATAATGTACAATATCTTGACACTTAACCCATCTCAAATCTTTCGTATATCTTGGGTCTTTGAACCATCTTAAATCTGTAATATGAAAATCATTTAATTTACGTAATGCTTGGTCATAAACACCATAATAAATCGGGTCATAACCGTTTGGTGTACTAATTAGTATAATCTGTCCTCCGGTCGAAAGAGATGCGATAGATGCTGCCCAAAAATCATCACCAGCTTCAATATATGCAGCTTCATCAAAAATTAGAATTGTTGGTGTATAACCACGAAGAGCATCCGCAGAAGTTGCAACTGCTTTTACTTCACAACCATTATTTAATCTAAACCTACTTTCAGAGTTTTTATCTGGCGAAAATCCAACATTTATCCAATCTGGCCATTGGTCCAAAAACGCTCTGATTTTATTTGCCATTTCAATTGCAGTATCTCTTTTGTTTGCGATAATAAGTACCCTATCAGGATTATCAGGACTTGCAGTTTGCAATCTTTTTGACACCCATGCCGCAGTAACTGTAGTAACACCCGCTTGTCTATACTTTCTTGTTATATTCTCATTGTATTGTTCATAATCTTTAATCAATTGAATCTGGTCAGGAAATAAATCAAGGGGAACAAATTTCTTTTGAGTGTTATCATAAGTCTGTAAATACGTTTTTAAAGCATATGGACTATCCTTTAATATTCTTGCATATTCCTTTAATTGTTCTAATTTTTTACTCATATATTTATAAATACAAAAAAAGTGGTCTTTTGGACCACTTTTTTATTTTTTTAATATTTTTTATTTATTTAATTTTTCTTTAATTAGATTAATAATCTCTCTTTTACTTGTCATTGGATGATATTTTGATTCAACTAATCCCTCAATCCATTCATTTACTTCCTTCTTTTCTTTAACGGATTCTCTTTTTATATTTTTCCACATTGCAGATGCAGCAACCGCTTTGGGGTCTTTTGCCCCCGATTCTTTTGCCTTCTTTTCAACCTCTTTAAATCCCTTTCCTTTTTTACCAATATCTTTTTCAGCTCTTGCCGCTTTTACAACTTCACTTTTCTTTTCTTTACTTAAACCAGCTGATGGTTTTTTTCTACCCATTTCTTTTACATCACTCTTTTTATCTCTGAGCATTTTAAAATCTTGAGAATCTAATTTACCATTCTTATTTTTATCCAAATTTTTTTGTTTACCAACAAGTTTTTCTTTTAATACTGATTCTTGTGGTTGTAAAATGGTACTAGTTGGTTCATTTGGGTCTTTTCTAACTGAATAACCTTTTGGTGATGCAGGAACCGACCCACCTTTTGGACCGACTTTATATGATGGTTTTGACGGAACTGTCGAAACTTGTTCATGTAACATTCTATCTTTTAATTCAAAAATTTGTTTATCAGTAAAACTTGCTAATGTCTTTTCTGATAACCCTTCTGCAACTAATAATTTTATTATATCTAACCTGTTCATATATTTTTATATTTGATTTCTTGATTTAATAAAAAATAATTTCTTTTTTTTAGTTTTTTTGAAACTGAATCTACTGATTCACCAAATCTAAAAAACATTCTATCATAATCAGTTTCGTTATTATATTTTTCCCATCCCAATGCGATAATACCATCAACAGCGTCAATAATTCCAAAATAATCAGAATTTTGTATCAATTCTAAATTTATATCACTATCTTTCAACAAACCCACCATGTCAATATATTCAACATCAGGGGATTTTGAATTAAAAGAAGATGATGCTGGTATTGTGAACCAATCATCATTCATTAATTCATCAGATTCACTAAAAATAAATTCATATTGTTTTTGATTTTTATAATCAACACCAATTTCATTTATAAAAATTAATTTCATAAATTTATTATATTTTATTAAAATATTTGTTTAGAATATTATTTACACTCTTATTGACATTATTCTTGATTTCATCTAAGTCTAATTCGACAACATCTTCGTCATATTCAGCCAATTCTTCTCTCATATAATCATCATCCATCTCATTAACATCCCACGACTCAAACGATTCTAATTTACCCATTGCATCTTCATATTCAGACATTTCTTGGGGGGGTTCAGAATCAACTGTTGGTTCTTTAGTATTCGGAGATTTGTCTTTTACAGGTTCTTCATCACTCATTTTTTCAACTTCATCTTCCCTTTCAAATTTTTTGCCTATTTCTTCTAAATCTTCTATTTCTAATTTATCTAAATCAACAGCAGAAATGACCATGTTCAAAACATATTTGATATCATCCCCTTCCATTCTTTCTTTTTGGTCCCTAAGTTCTTGACCTAATTTTCCGGCATACTTTTGTATTTCTGCCATATAATCAGAACGTTTCGATTCACCTCCACCCATACTTCCTGTATCATCCATTTCTGAACCCATATCAGGTGACATATCACCATTTGGAGATGGTGGAATGTTTGTATCTGATGATGTATCACCCCCCATATCCGGTGTACTCGGTGGTAGAGATGCATCAGCAGATTCTCCACCAAGTGTTGGTGGTAAAGAAACATCTTCTGTTTTTGGTTTTTGTTTTAAAACATATTTTGTTGCTTCTTGTAATTCTTCTTGCCCTTTTAACAATTCAAGTCTTTTAAATGCCTCAGAATATGAAGAAAATCTATTTTTGTTCTTCATAAACATACCACCAATATAATCTAATGAAGATTCATTGATACCTTTTTTGACATAATAACCATCTTTTTCTTTAACTATACCATAAACCCCATTAGTTTTAGATTCTTTTACTAATTCAATTTTATTTTTATTACTATTTTTTTGATTAGTTTTATAGTATGTTAATTCGAGAATTCTTTTAAGTTTCTCATCATTACTAAGTTTTTCACTACCGAGTGGTTTTGTATCTGCCATTTTATAAAATATTAAATAAATTATTCTTAATCTATAAATACATAGATATATGAAAAAATTATTGTTCTATTGATAAATTCTTATCAAAAACAATAGTTTTCAAATCTAATAATTTTTTGATATAACCATTTCTTCTTAAAACTTTAAATGTCAAATTCTCGAATGAATACTCACCATCTTTAGATAAACCACTTTTTCTAAATTTTTTTATTTTATCGTATAATGTTTTTAATTCATCAGATACATTTTCTGTTTTGGATTTTTTTTCTAAACTATCAATTTTTTTTGCGAAATCATCAGATTTATCTAATATTTTTTTATCATCAATTGAGATTTTTTTCTTGCTAGGTTCAATTATCCATTTGTTTTTTAATAATGAATATATACCTGTTGATGTAAATTCCTCATCAATATCCTGTACATATATTTCAACATCAAAGTTTTTTATTTTAATCTTATGTTTGCTTTTCCATGCCTTTTCTTTCGCATCGAAAAATTCTTTAAGTATATCCACGCTATACTTTTGTTTTTCAAAATCAACTATTAAGTGTAAATCAAAATCAGAATAATTAGACCAATTATAGTTAGCTAAAGAACCTGTCAATACAATGTCATGAACAAAAAAATCTATTCCTAAAAAATTAATATACTCATCAGATATTTGCAGAAGTTTTTTTCTAACCTTTTCAATCATTTTTTTCTCTGAATTAAAAATTAATTCACATAGACGATTTTTTTGATAAAAAGAATCTATTATTTTTTCATCTTCTTTTGTATATTCAGTGACATCGATTTCAATCATTACTTTATTTTTTTATATTCATATTTTTTTGATATATCAGAATTAAAAAATTTTCCTTGTGATTCGGACATTCTTAATCTTGTGAAAATATTCCAAGGGACATCTATATATTCATAGACAGAACCATTATTGAAAGTAATTTCTAAATTTTTATTTTCAGTATCATATTTTGCAGATTTTAAATTAGAAGATTTGATATCCACATTTATGTACTTACCTTCGATTTTTTCTGTTATTATACTCATGAATATTTTTTTATAAATATAATCAAAATTTAAAACCCCACAAATAGTGGGGTTTTAAATTAACTAATTGAAATTAGTTTTTTAATAATTTTCTGTTTGTCCTTAGGTATTTTGATTTTACAAATACCATCTTTGATAGTTGCATCTATATTTTCAACATTTACATCTTTGGGCAATCTGTATGTTTTTTCAAAATCTTCAACAAATAATGATTTTGGGTTTTTATCTTTTTCTATTTTATAACTAATTGTGATATAACTGTTTTCAACCACAATTCTAAGGTCATCTTTTGTTAGACCAGGCACAGATAAATGAATCACATATTCATCATCATTTGTTTCAATTTTTGATTGTCCATAATAATTTTCATTTTTGTAATCATTTAAGATTCCGTGGACAACAGAATCAAAAAAATCATTGTTTAAAAATGTTTTGTACATAGTAATTTATTTTTATTACATTCAAACAAATTATTTACCAAAATAATATTAATGTAATATTGACATATAGTTTAAAAAAATTATGACATACTGACAATATTTGATTATGTAGATTTATTTTATTATCTTTGAATATAAATCATACAATTCATGTCTGTAGATTATTTTGACGAGAACCAACCATCATCACCAAAAAAAGTGAAAAAAAACTCTAATACACCAATATTAGATAATTTTTCTAGAGATTTGATTAAGATGGGTGAAGAAAAAAAAATAGACCCTATCATTGGAAGAGACGAAGAAGTCAAAAGAATTGCTCAAATTCTATCGAGAAAGAAAAAAAATAATGTAATTATAGTTGGAGATGCTGGTGTTGGAAAATCCGCGTTAGTAGAAAAATTGGCTTTACTAATACATAATGGTGAATGTCCTTTAAATTTATTGGATAAAAGAATTATGTCTTTAGATTTGACATCATTAGTCGCCGGAACAAAGTATAGGGGTCAGTTTGAAGAGAGAATCAAAGCAATACTTAATGAACTACAAGACGAACCTAATGTAATTATTTTTATAGACGAATTACATACCATGGTTGGTGCTGGTAATGCTAGTGGTTCAATGGATGCCGCAAATATTTTGAAACCAGCATTGGCGAGAGGAGAAATACAATGTATTGGTGCAACAACATTCGATGAATATAAAAAACATATTGAAAAAGATGGTGCATTAGTAAGAAGGTTTCAAAAAATTATTTTGAAAGAGCCATCGTTAAATGATACCATTGATATTTTAAAAAACATCAAATCGTCCTACGAAGATTTTCATAGAGTAAAATATGAAGAAGATGTAATTGAAAATATTGTCAAATTATCACATAGATATATTACCGATAGACATTTTCCCGATAAAAGCATTGATGTATTAGATGAATTGGGAAGTGAGAAGAGAATATCAAATAAAATTCCTGATTATATTGAAAAACTTAAAAAGAAAGTTGATGACATAAAAATTAAAAAATTAAAAGTTGTTGAAAAACAAGATTATGAACTTGCGGCAAAATTAAGAGACGAGGAAAGAGATAGTAGAAAAAAATATGTAAATGAAAAAGAAAAGTGGGAAAAAAGTTGTTTAGAAAATAAAATACCAATTACTATTGATGATGTATATAAAATTATTACACAAATAACTGGTGTTCCAATAACTAAATTAGATAATGAAGAGAGTAAAAAATTGTTAGATTTAGAAAATATTTTATCTACTCAAGTTATTGGTCAAAATGATGCAATTTCTTCTATATCAAAATCAATTAGAAGAAACAGAGTTGGTATTAAAGATGCAAATAAACCTATTGGTTCTTATATCTTTATTGGTTCATCAGGGGTAGGAAAATGCGTTACAAAAGATACTTTAGTAAATTTGAGAAATAAATATACAGGTGAGCAGTTTTTGGTGAGTATTGAAGTATTTTTAAATAACATACTACCCAAATCCATCACAACCTAAAAAATAAAAACAAGATTTTACAAAAATTTCTTAACTTTTTAAATCAATAAAATGGGAAAACTTTCAGAAGGAGTAGAGAAAAAATTTGTCAAAACATTTGACATAAATGATTTCGAAATTTTAACAGACGATGGGTATATTGATATTAAATCCTTACATGAAACAATCCAATACGATGTTTGGGAGATAAAAACAAAAACTTGTTCAATAAAATGCGCTGACAACCACATTGTATTCAACCATGAGATGGAAGAAGTTTTTGTAAAAGACTTATCTATTGGCGATGTGATTCAAACACAAAATGGTTTGGATATTGTTGTTTCAATCGAATGTTTAGGATATAAAGAATCTATGTATGATTTTGAATTAACTGAAAATAGTAACCATAGATATTATACAAATGGTATACTTTCACATAATACCTTTTTATCAAAATGCTTAGCAAAAACTTTATTTGGTGATTCTGAAAAAATCATCAGATTAGATATGAGTGAATATATGGAAAAACACAATGTTTCAAAATTAATTGGTTCACCACCAGGATATGTTGGATATGAAGAAGGTGGTCAATTAACGGAGAAAGTTAAAAACAATCCTTTCTCAATCATTTTATTAGACGAAATTGAAAAAGCCCATAAAGATGTTTATAATATTTTGTTACAAGTACTTGACGAAGGACATTTAACAGATTCATTTGGAAGAAAAGTGAATTTTACAAATACAGTCATAATTATGACATCTAATGTCGGTGCAAAAAAAGTATCAGAACATGGTGGTGGAATTGGTTTTGCAAAAACAACCGAACAAAAATATGAAGTAAAAAAATCAATTATCCAAAAATCATTGAAACAACAATTTACACCAGAGTTTTTGAATAGAATTGATGATATAATTTTATTCAATCCTTTATCTGAAGATAATATATTAACGATTATAAAAAAAGAAATTAATAATTTGTCAAATCGATTAAAAGAAAAGAATTATTTAATTAATTTGGATGAATCTGTAATTAAAAAAGTTGCAGAATTAAACAAACAGGAAGAGTATGGTGCAAGACCTATAAAAAGAATAATTCAAAATTTATGCGAAGATTTTATAAGTGAAGAAATACTAAAAAATAATATTACAGAAAATTGTAATATTACTATCAAGTATAAAGAAAATGGTTTGAAAATTTATAAAAAGCAATAATAAATATATTGTTTTTTGTTTTTTTCAATATATTTATATATGTATGATTCTTTGTCTGGATTCCTTTTTTGTTTTTACGTTATAGGGTTGAACCTGTAATTTGACCGATAAACTCCAACTCACTGTTGGGGTTTATTTTTTGAAGAAAAAATTTGGATAATCCTCTAAAATTGACTAAATTTGTCCACAATAAAATTCAATATCCAAAAACAACAAAGATGAAACACGAATTGAATTTCAAAGAAAATTATGTGGATTTTAATGAGTTTTATGAAAAAAACAAAAAAATAATTTTTGATGAAACATTAAAATTGTTTTATAATTTTAAAACATCTAATATTGAATCTGTATCATTAATTATAACTGCAACAATACATAATTTTGATTGGAGTACTGAGTTAAAATATCTAAAATCAAATTATAAAGTATTGAAAAATGAAATTTTAAATTATTATGAAAGTATTGATGATTATGAAACTTGTCAATCAATAATGAATTTATATAATGAGTTGACAAATTAAAAAAGAATTAATATAATGTAATATTGGAAGTTATGTCCATTATTTTTGTCAAATCAAATCCCCCTTGTGTCTACACGGGGGATTTTAATTTATCACTTCTTCATCAGAATATGTATTTGTATTATTAGAGTTGTCTTTTTTTGAATTAATATATTTGTCAACAGAGGCAATACCAAAACATCCCAAAGTCATAATTAAAAATGAATTGAATATAAATTCAGTAATTACCAACTCTTTTCCAAAATATCCAGTGACAATATCTGCAATAGCGAAAACAGTCATAATTAAAAAAGATGCAAATCCAATTATTGATTTTTCATTTATATTATTATCATCAGAAAACAAATCCTTAAAAAATCCCATATATGTCAATTTTTGTCAAATATAAATATTAATCAATATAATATTTGTTTATTTTTGTCTAATATAATTTTACCGTAATCAATTCTTGATGAAATTTGGGGTATGGAAAAATCAACTATGTTTTTGATTTCATAAATTAACTTATCATCACAACCTTGAATTTTATTATTGTCTTTAAAATATTCGTATCTTTGTTTTTCAAAAACATTTATCATTTCGTCGAATGATAAACTAAATTGATTAAGTTCATTCAAAATTTTTTCCAAGTATAAAAAATGTGGAGATAATTTTTTTTTATAAAATGATTTATCAACTTTTTGTAAATATGCAAACAATACATATTGTTTGTGCTCGAAATCAATAGGAGGTTGTATGTACCAAGTTATCGGTAATAATTGTATAGTCATATAAATACATATCATTCAAAATTTATTTTTTATATATAATAATTTATTTATATCAAAAACTATTTATTTATGTAGATAAAAAAAAAATCATAAATTTAATGAACCATACCGATGTTTTATTCATTTTGAAAAGAAGGCATGATTATAATTCTGAAAAACATATAAACTTAAATGTAAGTACAGGATTATATAATTCTGCTTTTTTTATGTGTGATATGTTAAATGAAATGGGAATTGTGTCAAACATATCAGTTGTTGTTGATAATAATAATATTGATGCTGAAGTAACTAAATACAATCCAAAATTTGTAATTATTGAGGCATTATGGGTGGTTCCATCTAAATTTCAAATATTAACCTCATTACATCCAAGTGTCAAATGGATTATACGATTGCACAGTGAAATACCATTTTTGGCAAATGAAGGAATGGCGTTTGATTGGATTGGTGATTATGTAATGTTCGATAAAGTTATAGTTGCAGCAAATTCACCATATGCCCTAGATGACATAAGAGCATTTATTCAAACAAAAAATCCATTGTGGAGTTATTATGATTTATTAAATAAAATTATTTATTTACCAAATTTTTATCCTCAAATTTATAAAGATAAAAAATTAGATAAATCAAAAGATTACGTTGATGTTGCATGTTTTGGAGCAATAAGACCTTTGAAAAACCATATAATACAATCAATATCTGCGTTAAAGTTTGCAGAGAAAATAAATAAAAAGTTGAGGTTTCATGTAAATATTGGTCGAGTTGAACAAAAAGGTGATTCAATACTTAAAAATTTACAATCAATATTTTCACACGTTGAAAATTCTGGTCATATGTTAATTGGACATACATGGTCCCCAAGGGAAAATTTTTTGGAAATATGTGAAAAAATTGATATTGGAATGCAAGTATCTATTTCTGAAACATTCAATATTGTTGCTGCTGATTTGGTTACACAAGGTGTTCCTGTTGTTTGTTCAAATGAAATACCATGGTCAAATCCATTTTTTAGTACAGATTCAACAGATATGGAACAGATTTATAAAAAGTTATTGTTAACATATAAATTTCCATACATAAATTATAAGTCAAATCAATTTTTATTAAAAAGATATACAAATAAAACCAAAGAAGTATGGTATAATTACTTCACCAATTATTATGAATAAATTTAAATTAACTGTATCTGATTGGAAAAATGGAATATGGGGAAATAGAAATATTTTCTTTAAAACATTAGAAGATGCAAAGAAAGAATTAAAAAAGTTAAAAGGACGATTGAAAATATACGACGATAAAAAACAAGTTGTTGTATCCGAAGATATCGATAATGAAACATATGCATAATATATGAAATTATTATCTCTTATTTTAGAAGAAAACAGTTACAAAGTTTCTTATAGTGGTGTGGTATTAGATAAAGATTCAAGAAATCTTATTTTATCTAATACAGAAATTCCAAATGGATGGAAAATTATTGCACATCACATGACAATTAGTTTAGGTGAATTACCTGATAAATTTAAAAGTTTAAATGGTAAAAGACTTAATCTAAAAATTGACAAATTAGGTAAGTCTAATAAAGCAATCGCTTATGGTGTCAATACAGATTTATCAACCAACAAAATTCCACACATAACAGTAGCAATTAATACATCTATCGGAGCGAAACCAAAAGATAGTAATGAAATTATTGAATGGGAAGACATTGAACCATTTGATGTTGTCGGTTATGTAAGTGAGGTGATGTTTCAACCACCCTTTAAAACGTCAACAAATCCAACTGTATTAAACGTTTTTGATTTTGATGGTACATTAATGGATTCACCAACACCTGAAATTGGTGTTCCATTATATAAGAAAATTACAGGTAAAGATTGGGTTGGAAAAGGATGGTGGGGAAATATTGAAAGTTTATCAGTTTTTGATATAAAACCGATAGAAAAAACAAAAAAATTATATGATTATTACACCACAATACCAAACTCCGTCAATATTTTGATGACGAATAGAATACCAAAATTTGAATCAATAGTCAAAGAAAAATTACAAGAATACTACATATTTGATTATTATGATTTTAAAAATGACCATAGAGAAAAACCAGATAGGATAAATGATATATTAAAAAACAACCCATCAATCAAAACAATAAATATTTTTGATGACATGGATGAACAAATTATAAAATTTGAAAAGTTTAAATCTCAAAACCCACAATTGAATATAAAAATAATTAGAATATAGAATGGATGTCAATCAATTTTATAAATTAGTATATCAATACTCCATGACAAGTAAAGACAGAATTATTGGTCTTTATAATTCTTTAGAACATATAAGAAATAATAACATCGAGGGTGATATCGTTGAATGTGGTGTATGGAAAGGCGGTAACATATATGGGATATTAAATTATCTAATACACCATAACATGCAAAATCGAACAGTATGGTTGTATGATACCTTCGCTGGATTAACAAAACCTACAGATAAAGATTTTACAAATTCAAAAGAATACAATAATGCCCAAGTAAATCAATTATGGGAATCATCCAAAATTGATGATAACAAAAATAATTGGTGTTACTCAGATATTACTGAAGTAAAATCATTAATTGATATTGTTAACTATCCCATAAATAATATCAAATATGTTGTGGGGGATATATGTCAAACGTTGAAAGATGAATACAATATACCAAATCTATTGTCACTACTTAGATTAGATACGGATTGGTATGAATCAACCAAAATCGAGATGGAAGTATTATACCCAAAAGTTGTTACTAATGGAGTTATAATAATTGACGATTATGGATATTGGTCTGGAGCAAAAACTGCAGTTGATGAGTATTATAAAAATAATAACATAATATTTGATTATAATAAATTGGATGATACTGGAATAATTATTTTTAAAAAATAATTTTTCTTATAAAAAATTCATTAGTTTTACAATCAAATTACACTAATGGACAACCAAGATTATATATCAAAATTAAATGAGATTTTACCTGAATATGTTGATAATATAAAAAAAGATTTATATTCAGGAATTGAAGCTCAAAATTGGAAAAAAATAAACACAATTAAATATATTGATAAAATATATGAATTCAGTGGTTTCAAAAAACCATGTGTAATTGTTGCAAATAACCCAAAAGAATACAGAAAGTTTTTTGACATGATTTTTAATGGAAGAAAAAATAAGAAAATTCTACCCATAATTGAAAAAATATTAAAACAAAAAAACATAAATGGTCATTCTGAAGGAGAACTTACAATTGAAAAAGATTTAAGAAATATAAATTATAATCCAAATAATTCAATAAAGGTTTCATTTGATTATTTATTTCTCACATCAGAATACACAAGAGTATACCTAACTTGGTATCATTTTATGAAATCAGTATGTGATATACAATTTCAAAAACAGAAAGAACTTGATTGGTTGTCTGAAAATGTAAAAAATTCATCAATATCAAGATGTTATTTTACAGAAAATATATGTTTGGTATTAAGAATGCCATCCAAAATTATTCGTAATGACATTGGATTCCATTCTGCATTTGAACCATCCATACAATTTGATGGAAATGATGGATATTATTATTTGAACGGAAGAAGAATCCCTGATTGGGTATTTGAGAATTATAACAATAAGACTTTAACAAAAGATATGTTTATTGAGGAAAAAAATGAGGATATAAAAGCAGGAATTATCACCTTAATCAAAGAAAGAGAAGGAAATGAAGGGTTATTAAAGTTTTTAGATGCAAAAATAGTTGATGAAAAAAATATTTATCATTCAAATGATTACAGTGAAATATTGAGATTATATAAAACAAATGAATCTTATGATTTTCTAGTCAATAGACATGGAGAAAATAACAACCCATACTCATGGTTGGAAATGTCATGTCCATCAACAGGACAAATCTATCTGATAGATACATGTCCCACATTTAATGATGTATTAGAATGTGCAAAATGGCACAGACCAAAATTTGTTCCCAATAGTGTTCCATACATTTGGCAAAGCGCAAATTAATATATTTAAAAAACAAACAAAATGAAATTTATAAACAAGAATTTTCACCAAGGTGACACACAATGGTTTCAGGTAACAACCATCCCACAAAACGCAGTCAAAGTAAATAAACAATTCATCGCACATTCTGAAAGGTCTGGAAGCGTTCACGCATTGTTTGGAAACTATGACATGTATGAAGTGGAAGATGGATTTGTGATTGATGCAAAAGAAGAATGTATTTTAAACCATTTGATTAAATCCATCATGGAAGAACAAGGAATTACAATGGATATTGCTGAAGTACTTCCAAAAAAAGACCATAGACACACAATCATTCCGAAAGGTATTCATTTTGTGGGTATTCAGCAGCGATTTGACCCCCTTAGAGGTATGAAAGAAAAAGTTCGAGATTAATTTGGTGGTCTCGAATAATTTTTTTATTTTTGTGTTAGAATTGGTTCTTTGACATATAAAAATATCGGTTTGGCATCCGTGCTGGACTAAGATGCTCTGATGGTGGAATTGGTAGACACGCAGGACTTAAACAATTTGAGTGCTTAGGTGGAAATACCTAATGTAGAATTCCGTAAATTCGGTGAAACCTTTGATATGGCAATACCGAGCCAAGCCTTAGAAATAAGGAAGGTGTAGAGGCCAGACACGGAACACCTAAATCGAAAGATATGGTGAAGGTATGGTCCAGACCACAAACAATGATGGTAGCGAAAGCTATAGTGGTAAGAAAATCCTGTTCGCCGAAAAAGCGAGTGCGGGTTCGACCCCCGCTCGGAGCACTTTGGGGGGGTTAGTTTAATAGGATAAAACGGAAGCCTTCTAAGCTTTTGACGGATTTGGGTTCGAATCCCCCACCCCCTACAATTTTTAAAGTCTGTTTTGGTTTTCTGTGGAAAGTTTCTTTAGGGATTACACCAAACAAAATCTTGTGGTAGCCGTTGGACTGCAAGGGTAATACGGGAAAACAGATGACAGCTCGGAAAGACGGGCATATGGGTCAGGTGGCGAAACAGAGCAGACGCGAGGTTAATGGCATGTAAAAAACCGTGAACTATTGTATCACGATTGCCACACTTGGTGGGTCGTAATGAATAACCCCATCGTACAGGTTCGAATCCTGTCCTGACTACAAAAAATTAAAATTATGGAATTAATAGTTTATGTAATTATTGGAATTATTGGAGGTTTGATGGGTGGTTTAATTGTGTTTAATACAATAAACCTATTTAAAAAACCACCAATTGACTATCAGGAGTTAATTAGACAATCTAAAGAACGAATAGAGAAGTCAAAAAAGTATGGTGTAGAGTTAGATAGAATGTTAGAAGAAATTAAAAAATAGTCAGGTGGCGGAGTGGGCTAACGCTGACTAGGGAGAGTCTGAGGGGTGGTAACCTAGTACCAATACCCTGATGACCGCAGGTTCGAATCCTGTCCTGACTACTTAAAATAGCATATGGAAATTTTCACTGAAAATGATTGGGGACATCTTCATGATGTTGTATTAGAAGCAACATGGGAAACAACAAAAACTAAGATGAGTCAAGATGAGTTAGAACATTTGTTTTCTGAATTTCCGGAGAGCATAAAACAAGATGCTTATCGTTGGGGATTAAATGATACTGTTGTCAGAGATAAAATATATGTATGGTATAAGAAGAATAAACTATCCACTTAAGCCAGGTGGCGAAATTGGAATAAGTCTGCCTTCCGCTTATGACGGGATAGAGTATGTGCAGGTTCGAATCCTGTCCTGACTACAAAATAAAAAATATGAGATGTAAAATTATTGACAGTAAAAAAGAAGGACAACAAAGAATAATTAGTAAGTATCTTTTTATCCCTAAGAAGATTGGAGATGAACGTAGATGGTTGGAAAGAGCATCAATCAAACAAACATTATATAGAATGTTTGATGTTACTTGCGGTGCGTGTTGGTGGGAATGGAGAGATACAGAGTGGATAAATTAAAAATAGTCAGGTGGCGGAATTGGTTAGACGCAGACCGTTGAAAGTTAAGTGGTTCAGAGTGATTCGTCTGATTGCCTAAATGAGTAAACATACAGGTTCGAATCCTGTCCTGACTACAAAAAATAAAAGTTATGAGAAGTAAGACATTTCAAAGGATATTAGATAAAATGGAGAAAGACACATGGTGGGTGAAATTCAAGAGATGGTTTAAGGTAGAACTCCATGTTATTAAATGTTTGGGTATAAGAAAATACATTAAACACAAAACATAGTCAGGTGGCGGAATGGTAGACGCAAGTTGAAATATACTGGGAGGAACATCGAGAGGAAGTAATGGCTCAGAATCCCTTACAGGTTCAAATCCTGTCCTGACTGCTAAAAACAATTTTATGACAATACAACAACTTATTGATGTTTTAAGTAAGTTTGACCCACAATTGCAAGTTTTTGTGGATGGGTACGAAGATTATTTTGATGATTTTGAAATTTCTGATGAAGTAACCATAACCAAAAAACATAATGAATCTTGGTATTATGGTGAATATGAAAAATCTGAAACAGGAGAAATTAAAGGAATTATTTTAGAACGTAAACTACGCAGCTAATGATTACTGAAAAAGATTTAAAAAACATCGGATTTGTAAGAGTTGATGTGACATCAGAAGAAAGTGGTGATGGTGCATATCATTATTACTTATGGGAACCATATGAAAATTGTCGTTTATCTATCATTTCAAGTTGCAATGATGAGATTGAATCTGATAAATGGAATGTTTATTTATTTGACGATTTTGAAAATAAAATTGTTTTCGGAAATGTGGATGATGTCAAAATATTCATAGATGTTATCAAACGCAACATTGTCAAGTGAAAATTTTATGATAACTCTAATCAAGAAACTTATTCCAGTTGAGATTAAAATAAAATCTTTATATTGGAAACAAAAAGAAGATGAGATGGATTCTGATTTGAAAAAAATCTTCCGTCAACTTGATATTGACGAATATGATGATGTGCAAAAAATCTTCCGTCAACTTGATATTGACGAATATGATGATGTGCAAAATATGATTGATGAATTCCATCAGAAATGGGATGTAATAAAAAAACCAATATGGTTATCGCTCAAATCTGCAGAAATATCGAGAGCACAAACAATGTATTACTTTTTAAAATCCGAACATGAGAATTCTTGAACTCCAAAGACATGCCGAAGAACATGGATTTGATTCCATTAAATTCAAATATGATTTTTTTGGCAAACCCATCAAATGTCAATGGTTGGATGCACACATGGGCATA
>Ga0172372_10001294_pt1 | contig 38902 bp, 29 predicted proteins | sample LakKiv5m_2_FD_114544 | JGI IMG/M metagenome (GOLD analysis project Ga0172372, IMG submission 114544) | Freshwater microbial communities from Kabuno Bay, South-Kivu, Congo - kab_092012_9.5m | ecosystem: Environmental > Aquatic > Freshwater > Lake | place: Democratic Republic of the Congo...
CTCAACGGCGGGCACTTGCCAGCGCCCCCTCTGTTTGACGGACCCGGATGCACGATTGCCATCCGGGCCATGGAAAGCTCAACCTCCGGACTGCCTACGCCGGATCCGAAGCACACGGATTTCATCCATTCGGAAGCGTTCCTTGCCGAACTCCAACGTCGCCAGTTCCGCCTTTCCGTCATCTGCGCGGCCTCCTTCCTGACGGCGCTGCTGGCGTTGCCGGCGCTGAACTTCTTCCTTCCCGAGCTCATGGCCACGCGGGTGGGCGGGTTCCCGTTCAACTGGCTGTTGCTGGGCGTCCTGTTCTTCCCCCTGGTCTGGGTGATCTCGTGGGTCTTCATCCAACGCTCCATCGCCCTGGAAAACCAGGAAGCCGAATCTGCCCGACGCCACGCCGCCAACGAAGCCCAACGCTGACCCCTTCCCTCCCCTTCTCCGCCCATGATTGCCGCTGTCGATCCCTGGATCTTTGCCTTCTCGTTCATCACCGTCGCCGCAACCCTGGTCATGGGGTACTGGGCGGCGGGCAAGGCGAAGACCGCCTCCGACTTCTTCGTCGCCGGCCGGGGCGTGTCGGTGGGGTGGAACGCCTCCGCCATCTCCGGTGAATACCTTTCGGCCGCCTCCTTCATGGGCGTCGCCGGAACCGTGATGTCGAGCGGCTACGACGCCCTCTGGTATCCGGTCTGTTACGCCTGCGGCTACCTGTTCCTGCTGCTGTTCATCGCCGGACCGCTCCGTCGCTTCGGCGCGTACACGATTCCGGACTTCGCCGAGGGCCGCTTCGATTCGCCGCTGTTCCGGAAGATCGCGGTGATCTTCGTCCTGTTCATCGGCTTCTTCTACACGATGCCGCAGATGAAGGGGGCGGGAACGACCCTGGCCTACGTGTTCAAGGAGATCACGTGGTTCGGGACGGCCGGACTGCCCTATTGGGTCGGGGTGATTGTCGTGGGCTCGGTCATCACGCTCAACGTCGCCATCGGCGGCATGAAGGGCATCACGCTGGTGCAGGCCTTCCAGTATTGGCTCAAGATGTTCGCCATCTCGGCCCCGATCTTCGTCCTGATCTCGTTGTACGGCGGCTACGGGACGCATCTGGGGAGGAACGGCACCGGAGCCGCCACCACCAACGCCATCGCGACGTGGGTCACCGGCCTGGACAAGGAGGGCAGCACAACCGTTGTCCGCGCCGCGCTTCCAGCCGTCGCCCCCGACGACGCGACGTGGATCAGCCCGTTCGGCCGGTTGAGTTCGAAGGCAGCCAAGGCCGCCAAGCTGACCACCGAGGAGTCCCGCCCGTACGCGCTGCTCTACACCTACTCGCTGATCATCGCCCTCGTCTGCGGCACCGCAGGACTCCCGCACATCCTTGTCCGGTTCTACACCAACCCGGACGGCGTCGCCGCCAAGCGCACCACCATGTGGGTCATGATCCTGATCGGCGTGTTCTACGTCTTCCCCCCGGTCTTTGGGGTCATGGGACGCAACCTCATGCCGTCGCTCTACGAGGGAATTGGATCCAAGGGCACCGACAAGGTCGTGCTCGAACTGCCACGCGTGATCAACGGGACGTGGGGTTCCATCCTCTCGGGAATCACCTGCGCCGGGGCGTTCGCGGCGTTCATGTCCACCTTCTCGGGACTGCTCGTCTCGATGACCGGAGCCCTCGCCCACGATGTGTACGGCCGGATCCTGGTCCCGGATTCCACCCCCACCGAGCGGATGCGCATGTTCAAGTGGTGTGCATTCGGCGTGGGAGGAACCGCGACGGTGCTGGGCTGCTTCGTCGAGCGACTTGAGATCAACTTCATGGTCGGCCAGGCCTTCGCCATCGCCGCCGCGAGTTACTTCCCGCTGCTGTTCATGTCCGTGTGGTGGCGCGGCATGACGATGAAGGGCGCCGCCACCGGGATGCTCACCGGCGGCGTGTGCGCCCTTTCCGCCGTGGTGCTGACCAATGTCAGCGACCTGAAGCTGGTGGATCTCGCCGCATTCTGGGCCGCGCATCCATTGGTCCGGATCCTGTGCGAGCAACCCGCCATCTGGTGCGTGCCCCTCGCCATCGGATTGATGGTGGTGATCTCCATGATGACGCGGAGCGACGTCCCCGCCGACATCCGGATGAAGATGCTCGTGCTCCACGCGCCCGAAGCCCTGGGCCTGAAGCAGGAATACGTGCGCGACCACGAGGGTCACTGAACCCGGCGCTCAGAAGCCGGCGATGCCGAGGATGTCCTCCAGCGCCGGCAACGCCGTCCACGCCTGCCCCCTGCGAACGACGAGCTTTGAGCAGGGGTGATTCCTCCAGACCGCTTCGTTGACGGCGAGCAAACGGATCCGGTCGGTGCCCGGAACCTCCTTGGCGGTGCGCGGGACCAGTCGGAGCGGGGCACCATTGAAGGCCATGGCGATCTCCCATCCCGCGACGCCCTCCTTCTCCGCGGCCAGATTGCGTTGAATGAGGCCGGGAAACCGGCTCACCCACGAAAACCGGGGATCCCGGACGAACACGCGCGCCATCTCGGGTTGCACCGCGAGATGGCGGGCGAGGGAAAAGTTCGTGCCGCCCTGCTGGGCCGCGAGCAGGACCGGGGCGGGATCGATGCCGAGGAAATTGCGACCGTTGAACTCGCCGTGATCGTTGCGCATCCCCACCTGAAACTTCCGATGCCAGGCGGCGTAGTTCTGGCCGGCGCGGAAGCAGATCTCGAAATGCAGGTGCGCCCGGTCCTGGCTGATGCGCTGACGGGTATTCGAGGTCCGTCCCATCGTTCCCAGCCGTTCCTCGACCTTCACGACCTGTCCCGCCTTCAACCCGGGGACCACCGAGGACAGATGCGCGTACAGCGTGTGGATCTCGATCCGGTCGATCACGTGCCGGACGACGACGTAGTTGCCATAGTTCGAGAGGGATGGCTTCAGGTTGACGTAGGCCACCGTCCCATCCGCAGCCACCAGCACGGGATCGATGGGTTCGCCCTTGCGATCACGTTGGACGCAGCGGATGTCGAGCCCCTCGTGCAACTGCCGACCTTCGGTGCGGACGCACCCGAACTGGCCACTGGTCCACGGCTTGCCAGCCGTGCCCACGAAGTATCTCTCGCCGCCTCCGCCCGCCTCGAGCAGCGCACGATTGGCCGTAGGGAGGGAAAAACCCGCTCCAAGGCCGAACCAGCTGGCTGAAAGCAGAAGAAGAAGCCCCGCCCCGAACCTGCACCGCCTCATTTCAGGAACATCTCCTCGTCGGACTTGGCACCATTCTCCGCGTCCCGGGCGACCTTGGAGGCGTTCTTGGCGTTCTTCTGCTTGGCCTTCTTGGCGGCCTGCTCCGCCTTCTTGTCCGGCTTGGGCTTGTTGCCCAGCTTCACGGCGACGTTGTTCAACCCGCGCACGATGCGCTCGGCCTCCTCACGGGTGCCATCGATGGCGAACACGAGGACGCCGTCCTCGATGGGCTTCATCACCTGGGGAGCAGCCAACCACCGGCCTTCGGTCCACTTGCTCCAGATCGCGACGCGACGTCCCTGCTTGGAAACCGTCCACATCTGCAACCGCAGGGCGCCCGAGGTGTTGAGCTTGATCAGGATCCGCGGGCTCCCCATGCCATCCAGCACCTGGGCATCCTCCACGTAGCCTTCGTCCACGAAATGCCCCTTCTCGATATTCAGCGTGACGGGCGCGGAGCGGATCACCTTGATCTTTCCGGTGCCCATGCCGATGGACTCGGTCTCCATGTGGAACCGGATCGTGCTGGCCTGCTTGTCCGGATTGGCGGCGTCCTTTTCGACGGGGCTCTTGCCGTCCGAGGTCCCGCTGTCGTCACCCGTGGCACATCCCGCCCCGAGGCCAAGCCACAGGATCAGGCCGAAAAAGAGGTTGATGCACCCCGGTCGAAGCCGCATTTTCATCGCGAAGCAAAAGTCATTTCCGCAATACAAGAAGCTATGGGCCAGCAACACAACAAAAACGAAAAACGTCGCCGCCGCACCCTTTACCTGCGTCGCAAGAAGGACAACGCCAAGACCGCGGCCGCACGGAAAAAGTCCTGAGCCCCTCGGCCAGGATCCGTTCCCTTCCAAACTCGCCGTCCTGGATCCGCTGCCTCGGCACGGATTCCTTTCGGTCAGCAGCGCCCCGGCCTTCGGCCCGTGGGCGTTTTTTGTGCCCTCACCCGGCGTCACGATCGGCGGCCCTCTTCACGGATGTCCACCGACCGTCCGGCGCCAATCGATCACTGCCCATGGATCCGGGATCGAAACGGCTGGGTCCACGTACTGCGCGAGATCGCGCAGGGCGATGCACCGGTACCCATTGTCCTTCAGCCACGCCACGTATTCCGCGAACCGTTCGGCCGGCGTATTGACCCAAGGATGTTCGCGGTCGGGAACCCCGTGGAACTGCAGCACGGCCACCCGCCCGTCGCGGGCACCGGCGACCGCAGCCTTCAGATTTTCAAGGGTCCAGGTCGGGCGCGCATCTCCTGCCGTTGGCACGAGCAGTGGATCGTCCCGCCCCGGCTCGTAAGCGACTCCTCGCCCCGTGTCGTAGGCAAATTCCGGCTGGGCGCCCCGCCGCGCGAAGCGGATGCCCAGATTCCTCAGGATCGGAATCGCCCCCGGGTGGATGGCATTGCCCGGGTAAGCGAAGCTGACCGGCTTTGGAATCCCATGTTCGGCACAGCGGCCGGCGATGTACTCCACCTCCTGGATCAACCGACCGAGGTTCGACGCCGCCACGCCCATGTGGGTCTGCGTGTGGTTGCCGATCTCGAATCCGTCGCGGTGCAACTCCTGAATCTGCGCCCAGGTCAGGTAATCCACCTTGTTCGTCGGGAAGCTGAAACCCTCGGTGATGAAGAACGTGGCGTTGAATCCCGCCTTCTTCAGCAACGGCCGCACGACGTGGTACTGCGAGGCGACCGAATCATCGAAGGTCAGCACCACCAATCGATCCGGGATCGGTGCCTTCACCGCGGCCGCAATGGGTGCCGGTCCTGAGTCCGGCAGGTCGACGGCAGTGGCCCGCAATCGAGCGAACTCGCGCTTGGGTTCACGCCCCTCATGAAACCAGACCCACCCCCGCGCCGAAGCCATTGCTCCCGGAGCCAGGTCGTCGAGTCGCGGATCCGAGTGGATGCACGGGACCGGGGGATTCTGCCACGCGCGATCCAGCCCCTGCCATGCGGTGATGATCCATCGATCGCCGACCGCATTGCCCACCGCAGCGAAGGGTCCTTCCAGCACCTTGTTCGTTGCCGTTTGACCCTCGAACCCAATGGCACGTCCCAACATCAGGCAGACCTGTGCCCGGATGTTCCGCACTGGAACGGCGGAACCATTCCGCATCCACCAGCGCATCGCCAAGCCGTTCGTCTCCGGACGCGCCTGCACCCCGAACACCACGCCGTCCGGCAATTGCCGCTCGAATTCGAACACCCCGTCGGCACGACGCTGCCATTCCATGCGCGCCAGGTTCGTTCCCCGTTGGTCCCACACCGTCGGAATGTGGGTGTGCGCCAGATACACCAGCCCGGCATCAGTGAAGATCGCTTCCGGCACGTCGACCACGACGTACGACCTCGGGTCCCACGGCGTGAACAGGCTCAGCTTGGTCTCGCGCTGGGGTTCGATCGCTCCGTCGAAGAATCCCAACCGCGGATGGCGCCCGCCGGGATAAGGGAGGACACGCAACCGGGACGGAAACCGTGCCGCCGGGATCGAAAAGGGCGCGATCTTCCAACGCCCGAGCGCTGCCCGAATCTCGGATTCCGCCAACCCGGTCGCCGAGGCCACCTCGGGCACCGAATACCCATGGTGACCGACCATGTTCTCCAGCCAGTACCGGAGATCGCCCGCATCCCGCGGTGGTCGAACTTCACGACCCCACGCCGCACTGGTTCCCAGAACCACGCACAGAAGGAAGCGGAACCATGGGTTCATGAGGCATCTCCCAGGTTCGGGACGGAATCACTCCCACTCGATGGTCCCGGGCGGCTTGCTGGTGATGTCGAGCACCACGCGGTTGATGCCGCGGACCTCGTTGGTGATGCGCGTCGAGATCTTCTCCAGCAGCGCGTACGGCACCTTGACCCAATCCGCGGTCATGCCGTCCTGCGATTCCACCGCACGGATCGCGAGCGTGAAATCGTAGGTCCGCTCGTCGCCCTGCACGCCGACGCTGCGCACGGGAAGCAACACGGCGAAGGTCTGCCAGGTCTTGTAGTAGAGATCCGCCGCCTTCATCTCCTCCACGACGATGGCATCGGCCTTGCGCAGGATCTCGAGCTTGTTCCCGGTGATCTCACCCAGGCACCGCACCGCCAACCCGGGGCCTGGGAACGGCTGGCGCTGGACGATCTCCTTGGGCAGGCCCAGTTCGACACCCAACTGGCGTACCTCGTCCTTGAACAGCGCCCGCAGGGGTTCGAGCAACTCGAACTTCATGTTCTTCGGCAGGCCACCCACGTTGTGGTGGCTCTTGATCATCGCCGCGGGATTGCCGGCGATGGGCACCGACTCGATGACGTCGGGATAAAGCGTGCCCTGCGCCAGGAACTTCGCCTTTCCGGCGCGCTTGGTGGCCGCCTGGAACACATCCACGAACGCCTTCCCGATGATCTTCCGCTTCTTCTCGGGATCGGTGACCCCCTTGAGCTTCTGGAGGAACAGCTTCGTAGCGTCCTCGTACTGGAGCCGCAGGGCAAAGTTCCGGCCAAAAACCTCCTGGACGACCTCCGCCTCGCGCGCCCGAAGCAAGCCGTTATTGACGAAGATGCAGGTCAATTGATCGCCGATGGCCCGATGAATGAGTGCCGCAGCCACGCTCGAATCCACGCCGCCGCTCAGGCCCAGGATGACGCGGTCCGAACCCACCTGACGCCGGACCTCCTCCGTCGCCTGATCGACGTAGTTCCGCATCGTCCAGTTCTTCCCGCAGCCACAGACGCCGTGCACGAAGTTCGAGAGGATCTCCCGCCCCTGCGGCGTGTGCACCACCTCCGGGTGGAACTGGATGCCGAAGTACCGGCGCTTCGGATGTTCGATGGCAGCGTAACTGGAGTTCTCCGTCGTTCCCACCACCACGAAATCCTTCGGAAGCCGGGTGAGCTTGTCGCCATGCGAGTTCCAGACCTGCAACTGGCTGGGCAGCCCCTGGAACAGCGCACACGAGGCGGAGGAGACCGTCAGTGTTCCCTTACCGTACTCGCGCTTGTCCCCGCGCTCGACCTTTCCACCCAGGAATTGGGCGAGGATCTGCACGCCGAAACAGATGCCCAGGACCGGAATCCCGAGCTTGAAGATCGCCTTGTCCGGCAACGGTGCATCGGGCGCATACACGCTCGATGGCCCACCCGAGAGGATCAGTCCCTTCGGATTCATGGCAGCGATCTCCGACGCGGGCGTGTCAAAACGCACGATCGTGGAGTAGACGTTGCACTCGCGGATTCGGCGGGCAATCACCTGTGTGTATTGCGACCCGAAATCAAGGATGACGATCTGTTCCATGGCCCAAGTAACCGAAAAGCCAGCTTGTGCCGGGATCGGGGATCCTTGGAAAGATCAAACTTGGCCGGAATGCAGGCCGCACGTAGCAGACGAGGTCACGAGGCTGTGGTTCAGGCCTTCAAGCTTGAACCCCTTCAATCTTCAAACTCCTTCTCCACAGCCTCCTCACGTCGGCTACCTTCCGAAGCGTAGCAGACGAGGTCACGAGGCTGTGATTCAGGGCCTCAAGCTGGAACCCCTTCAATCTTCAAACTCCTTCTCCACAGCCTCCTCACGTCGTCTGCTACCGTCGTTACTGACAGAAAAATCACGTTGCTGCATCGATTTCACAAAGCTAGGGTGGCAGGCCGATTTGGAGTGACTTGGGAATGAACTCGGAACTGACGAAGAGAGCCTTGGAGAAGGTGGGAAACCCCCACGTTCTCGTGAACCTTATCTCCCGCAGGGTGCGGCAACTCAACGGTGGTGGCGGCTTCAGCCGACCTCTCGTTGAGGTCGACCCCGGTATAGGTCTGGCGGACATCGCCTTGTTGGAGATCATCGAAGAAAAGATCGGCTGGAGCCTGAAGGACACCGAGATCACCTGACGCGTCTGAAACCGATCGTGTCCTCGATCCAGGCTTCCTGCCCGCTCCCAGCCTCGCTGAGCTAACCCGCCGGAGACCGCGTCTCCGGCTTCTTCATTTCCGTGTCGGACATCCTCCAGAACGCCAAGGCCCGACGGGACTACGAGGTCATTGAGACGCTCGAAGCCGGTCTTGTCCTGCGTGGCACCGAGGTCAAATCGCTCCGGGCCGGCCGGGGCCAGATCACCGAAGCCTTCGCACGCGTCGAGAAGGGTCAAGCGTGGCTCTATGGAGCCCACATCGACGAGTATTCCCACGGGAACGTCTACAACCACATCCCCAAGACGCCCCGGAAACTCCTGCTGAACAAGAACGAGATCCGTCGCCTGGAGAGCCTCTCAAACATCAAGGGACATGCCTTGGTTCCCCTCGCGTTCTACTGGAAGGGCAACCGGGTAAAGGTCCGGTTGGCGGTTGGTCGTGGAAAGGACTTCGGCGACAAACGCGAAGACCTCAAGAAGCGCGAAGCCGATCGGGAGATGAAGCGCGCCACCGCCCATCGCGACAAGGGCCGCTGACAACCGACCGGCTTTCCACGCGGCGATTCTCGGATCCCACCGGGTGGAGACACCCGGCCTACAGGCTCCCAGACCACCGTTCCGGCTCTGTGGAATCTGGTGACTGACAACTCTCGATGTAGGCCGCGAGCCCCCACGCGGCGCCAGGGAACAACGGCAGGATATCCAATTTGATTCGAGCGTTGCGCCCGGTCTGGGACCCGCTCAGACACCCTCCGTCAACGCAGAAAGGCCGCTCCGAATCCGGAGCGGCCCTTCAATGGCATTGGAGGTGAAGTGACAGGAGCCGACAGACCCTCCCAAAAGAACCTTCGGGGGTCGATCAAGCCATCGGCGGCTCACCGCCAGCAGCCTCGCCCGTCGCGATCACTTCGCGGCGGCGGCGTCCTTCTTCCAGGTACGGGGTGGAGCCTTGACGATGAGCCCCTTCTTGATCGCCGTCGCTGCGACGCGGATGTAGCGAACTTCACCCGAAGGGAGCAGCACCTTCACCCGCTGCAGGTTCGGAAGGAACCGCCGCTTGGTGATGGCCGTCACGTGCGTGCCGATGCCGCCCTTCTTCTTCGCCTTACCCGAACGCCAGATGTGGTTGCCCTTGATGGGGCGCTTGCCGGTCACGCTGCAAATCCGAGACATAATTCAGAACCTTCTTTCGAGAAGGAGCGCAGTGGGTACCAGCCGCAGGGAGCATCATCAAGAGATTATTTTGGTTCTTCGCGATCCACATCCTCCCAGAACTCCTGCGACGGATCCCTGATGCAGGGCGTCAACTTCCTCGTGGCGGTCGGAAAGGTGATGAACTGGCGACGAAGACTTCGCCCCCCCCTGATCCATGGGGGAGTGCTACGGCATGCCCCGTTCTTCGGTGACTGGACTTTTGGCCTTGCCCACGCCGCCTCCAACCGAATGCTCTCGGTATGGACACCCGTCGCATCACGGCAACCGCACCGCCCGTCGGTGGGAACGAGCCCGGCCATGCCCGATGCGGGCTTCCCCGGCGCCTCCTCATTGCCTTGGCCTCGACGACGCTGGCGGGATCGCTCAGCGCACAAAACCTGGCCCCGATCTACCTGATCGAGCGTGTCCTGGACATCGGCGTCCTCGTCCACTTCGACACGCTGGCCTTCAAGCGTTACGAACTCCAGTCCACTACCAACCTGCTGGCCTCGATCAACGGAACCCTTCCCTGGACCACGATCTACACCGTTCCTCCGGTGCCCTTCGTGAATCATTACATCGTGTTCGACCCCATCACCAACGCCCCCGCCAAATGCTATCGAATCATCGTCTCGCCGTAGCACGCGGACTGCGGGTCCTCGGTCTCACCAGGCTGATGCTTGTCGCCACCACCGCCACCGCTTGCGACCTGTGTGCGATCTACCGTGCCGCCGATGCCCGCGGCGAGTACTCCTCCGGCATCAACGTCAGCCTCGCCCAACAGTACATCCCATTCCACACCGAGCAGTTTGGCGGAACAAGGTTCGAACGTCCCGACGCCGAAACCCTCGACCGCGCCATGACCCACGTCGTGGTCGGGTGGAATGCCACCGAAACCCTCGGGTTCAGCGCCAACCTCCCCATCGTCCACGTCCGCTACGACTACAACCAAATCAGCGACGGATTCACCCCCGTCCGCACCCGGGGCTCCGACACGGGGCTGGGCGATCTCGCGTTGGTGGGCCGGTGGCAGGCCTGGAACCGCTCCACCGCCGAAAAGGGTGTCGTCCTCAACGTCCTCGGCGGAATCAAGCTCCCCACGGGCGATGCCGACGCCCTCGATCTGCAGGCGGATTCCATCGACCGCTACGAATCCATCGTGGGTCCCGGCCACGACCACGACGCGCTCGGCCAGGTCCTTTCCGGCATCCATCTCCACGATCTGGCCCTCGGGTCGGGTTCCGTGGATGGGATCGTCGGACTGGCCGGCCAATTCCGCTCGAAGCGGGTGTTCCTGAATCACCAGTGGCAATACTACATCCGGACCGAAGGCGCCGGAAACTACCGGTTCGCCAACGAATTCATCGCCTCGGGCGGACCGGGGGCGTTCCTGTGGTTGTCGAAATCCGGCTCCTTCAGTCTCCAGTTCAACACGGTGTACGACTCCCGCGGATCGGATCAGTACCGGGGGCGTGAATCCGTCCACACCGGCCTGACAGCGTGGTACGCGGGACCCCAATGCGTGCTGACCCTGGGTGGAAGCTTCTCCTGCGTGGCCAGCGTCGACATTCCCCTCCAGATCACCGCGCGCGGATTCCAGAACGTCCCGGACTATCGGCTGAACGGATCCCTGAACTGGCGTTTCTAAGCCGCAACTCCCAGCGCTCTCGACATCGGCCGCGCGCCTGTCAGACGATCGACCCCGAATTGGCGTCCCACGCACAAGAAAGCTCAACATGCATCTGGAGACCATCGACTGGATCATCATGGCCGCGGCGTTCGCCGTGTACCTCCTCATCGGCCTGTTCGTCGGCAAGAACGCCGGGAAGGACTATGAAAGCTACTTCCTGAGCGGCCGCTCCATGCCGTGGTGGCTGCTCGGCACCTCCATGGTCGCCACCACCTTCGCCACCGATACCCCCAATCTTGTCGCGGGTATCGTCCGGCGCGACGGCGTCACCGGGAACTGGGTCTGGTGGGCCTTCCTGCTCACGGGCACGACCACGGTGTTCCTGTTCGCCAAGCTGTGGCGACGGAGCAACGTCCTCACCGACATCGAATTCTACGAACTGCGGTATTCCGGCAAGCCCGCCGCCTTCCTGCGGGGATTCCGCGCCATCTACCTCGGCGTATTCTTCAACGTCCTGATCATGGCCAACGTCACCCTCGCCGCGATCAAGATCGGCGGGGTCCTCCTCGGCCTCACCCCGATGCAGAGCATCCTCATCGCCTCGGTCGTGACCGTCGCGTACAGCATGGTCGGCGGGCTCACCGGGGTTCTCCTGACCGACCTTGTCCAGTTCGTCGTCGCGATGGTCGGGTCGGTCTGGGCGGCTCATTTCATCGTCGGATTGCCCGAGATCGGCGGGCTGACCTCGCTGGTGAGCCGGCCCGAGGTGCAATCCAAGATGGCCATGCTTCCCGACTTCTCGCAGGTCCACAGGGAGGCCTTCCTCGCCCTCTTCCTGCTCCCGCTGCTGGTCCAATGGTGGTCCGCCTATTACCCGGGGGCCGAACCCGGTGGTGGCGGCTACGTCGTGCAACGCGTGCTGGCCGCCCGCTCCGAAGGCCATGCGGTCGGTGCCACCCTCTTCTTCAACGTCATGCACTACGCGCTGCGCCCTTGGCCGTGGATCCTGATCGCCCTGGCCTCGCTCGTGATCTATCCGATGGATCCCCCCGATCGCATGGCTGCCGCCACTGCCGCCATCGAGAAGGCCGGCGGTCCGGAAAAGGTCGATGAAGCCACACGCCTCGCGGCGCGGGGGGTGACGACGTTGCGGTCGTCGTTTCCGAAGATGCCCGAAAGCCAGATCGCCCATGACCTCGCCTACCCGGCGCTGCTGACGCGGCTTCCGGCCGGACTTCTGGGCATCGTGGTCACGTCGCTGATCGCCGCCTACATGAGCACGATGTCCACACAGGTGAACTGGGGGTCCAGCATCCTTGTCAACGACGTCTACCGACGGTTCATCAACCCGCAGGCCAGCCAGAACGGCATGGTCTGGGTCGGGCGCTTCGCCACCGTCGGGCTCATGGCGGCCGCGTGCGGTGTGGCGCTGATCCTGCAGGATGCCCTCAGTTCGTTCGAACTCCTGCTCCAGGTCGGGGCCGGGACCGGACTCCTGCTGCTCCTGCGCTGGTTCTGGTGGCGTATCAACGCCGCTGCCGAAATCACGGCCATGATCGTCTCCTTCGCCATGGCCGTCCTGTTCTTCCTCTGGAAGCGCAACGGCAGCACCCCGCCGCCCTCGGGCGCCGGCCAGATGCTCTGGGGAGTCGGCGTGACCACGATTTCGTGGATCCTCGTCGCCGTCTCCACTGCGCCGACGGACGAATCCACCCTGCGCGAGTTCTACCGCCGGATCCAACCCGGCGGTCCCGGCTGGGCCCATGTCCTCGGGCGCGCCGAAGACGAGCGCGTCCAGATCCGCAATCCCGACGTGAAGTCCGACATGACCGTCGGCCTCCTGGCCTCAGCCGCCGCCACCGCCGGGATCTGGTCCCTCATCTTCGCCAGCGGCTACCTGATCTACGGACGGCTGCTACCCGGGCTCGGCATGGCGGCCATCGCCCTCGTCAGTACCGTCATCGTCGCCGGGTGCTGGAAGCACCTGTCCTTCTCGAAGGACTGAGCCCGGTTCCATTCACGGCACCCGGACCAGCACCTCCGCGCTGAACATCAACCGCCGGTCGCCGCGCTCTTCCAGGGTCCGCGACAGTGTCCCGATCGTCCGCTCCACCTTGCCATCCCACAGCGTGATCGGCGGATTGGCGAGCGTGACCTGAACGGCCTTGTCCAGGTCCGCCATCGCGTCATTCCACAGGACCCGGATCTGCGGAACATCGGACGCCTCGACCGTCACGACGGCGCCGGAGCGGCTCGCCAGGATCTGTTGCTCGGCCTTGGCGGTTCCCTCCGGCACACCCAGCCAGTAGAAGCGCGGATGCAGGACGTCGTCCTGGCGCCAAGCCACACGGTCCGGAAGGGGCTTGCGGGTCCGGGCCTCCATCCACGGGATCGCCACCCGATCCTCCATGCCCATCCAGTGCGGTTTGCCGGCCGGGATCTTCACGAGGTTCTCGTATCCACCCGGATCTGCCGCGTGCAACGCCTGGAGCTTGGTCCCCCATTCGGCAGCGATGGCGTTCCGGCGGTAAGCGGCATCCAGTTCGCCGACCTGCAAGGCGAACGGGACGTTGCGAAGGCCGAAGGGCTGCGTCTCGTTCGGGTGGCCGGCGCTCATCGCAGCCGCGGCCCACCAATCCGCCATGCGTGGGGCCAACTGGTACACACCGTCACCGCCCGCCGAGTAACCCATCAGGTAGACGCGGTCCGGGTTCACTCCTTCCAGCGCGACGAAGTTCTCCACCAGACGGGCGAACAACACGTCGATGTGCGCCTCATGCCAGAGGTTCCAGGTATCCGTTGGTGCCCGCGGCGCCACATAAATGCCCTCCTGAGGCGCATAACCTTTGGCCAACCGAACCTGATTGGTCCACTGGCTGTCGTTCACGCGGGCTGGAGCTCCACCCCCCCCGTGCATCGAGATGAACAGGCTGCGCCCCCCAGGGGGAACCACCTCCGCCGAGCCAAAGCGGACAACCTCATAACGCAGGACCTTGCCTGCGGCTTCGATCCGCTTTGCATCCATCTCTGACTTGCGCGTCCGACGCAGTTCCTCCAGACGCGCCGTCCACAGGAGATCTGCCGCGCGCTCGGCATCCGACGCGGTCAGCGGGGCCTTCGCGAAGGGTTGTCCGGCAATCTCGCCCCGGGATTCCACGGGCTGCGTCAGCCAGATCCGGAGCCGATCCACGGCCTGCTTCGAGTCGGGCGCATCCGCAGCCTGCAGCCCTCCGCACCAAAGGACCGCGGACAACACGCCACCCAGAAATCCATCACCAACCCATGATCGACCTCGCATCCGCCTAGGCTTCACGCGCATCGATCCGGCGTCGAGCCTCCGTTCAACCCGGCGGCCACTCCAGTGGCCGTCCGCCCAGGAGATGACAATGCAGATGGGGTACGGTTTCGCCGCCATCCCGACCGTTGTTGATCACAAGTCGGTAGCCGCCCTCGCTGACACCCACACGCCGGGCCACCTCGGGGACCGTTGTCAGGAGATGCCCAAGCAGGGCCGCATCGGAGGCCTGGGCTTCGCCAATCCGTGGGATCAACCGCTTGGGAATGATGAGCACATGCACCGGTGCCTGCGGATTGATGTCCCGGAAAGCCAGGACCTGATCGTCCTCGTAGACGATGTCCGCCGGGATCTGTCGGGCGACGATCTTCTCAAAAAGCGTCATGCCCAAAAGATCCCCGCCAGCGGTGAACCCCGCAAGCGGCACCTTGGCCTTCCCCGGCGAGAACCAATGCCCACTCAGCGCACCACCAATCGCGTGTCCCGTTTCCCGGTCTCACGCAGCCACCACCCGCGCAATGACTCCAGGATGCGTTCCTCGAGGTCCTCGCACTCCTTGGTCCAATGCTTGCGCCCCAACAACTGCTTCACTGCCGGCCGCAGGCAGTGGAACTCCACCGCCTTGGGCGCCACCGCCAACTGGTCCCGCAACAGGGTCCGTAACCGCGGAAAGAAATCGAGTTCACCCATCTTGCCGGCCGCAAAGGCCACCGCGCGAAGATCCGTGGTCTGGATCACCGACTCCTGTCGGATCTCCGCTTCACTTCCTTCCGATTCGGAACCCAGAACCTCCACCGCGTACCCCAACCCGGCCAAGACCCGCCCCAAGGCCTCCGCGAATTCCCCCAAGGTGATCCGTACCTTCCCCTGCTCCGCCTTGAAGAAGTGCAAGACGCCCGCCGCCGCATTCCGCAGGACCTCCGGATCCACGCTGGTTCCTGCGCCCCCCACCACCTCGAACGTCAGGTCCTCCACCGAACAGGGAATCGCCTCCCCACCGTCCTGCGCCAGCCAGATGCAATCACGTCGAAGCTCGATCATGTCCGATCCTTCCGCTTTCCGTCTCCGGCCTCACCCGCCACCGGAAGTTCCATCTGCCGTTTGTCGGGACGCGGCAACGACGCCAGTCGGGTCGCCTCCTCGACGAAATCCGTAATCTCCTCGAATTGCCGGTAGATGCTGGCGAACCGGATGTAGGCAACCGGGTCCAATGCCCGAAGTTCCCGCATCACCCGCTCCCCCACGGCCTGCGCGGGCACCTCCCGCTCATATTCGGCCGCCAGTCCTTCCACGATCCGTTCCACCGCATCTGCGATCGCTTCCGCACTGACGGGGCGCTTCTGGCAAGCGCGTTGGATGCCCGTCACGAGCTTATCCCGGGAGAAGGGCTCCCGACGACCATCCCGTTTGATCACCGTCAGCAGCTCGTGCTCGATCTCCTCGTACGTCGTGAACCGATGGGTGCACGCAAGGCACTCGCGCCGGCGACGGATCGTCGCCCCCTCTTTCGAGGAACGAGAATCAATCACCCGGTCTTCCTGAGTACCGCACTTTGGACACCTCATGACACCACAACAACAACCGGCCGTATCTCCCTCTCCGCTACACCACAATCCATTGGGGTGTCAAATGACAGTTATGCGCAACGCAGCCGCGGGAGCCTCTGGACACTCCCCCCTGTGAGAATGGTTTCGGGGCGGCGATGTCCTCATCGCCTGGCGAAAGGCTCTGGAATGGCGACGAGGACGTCGCTGCCCCGTCCCGCGGGGGACAGTGTTCCACTTCACCCCGGCCTTCTTCCGACTGAGAACGGCGGTTGTTGGCAGGCCCGGAACGTGCTTCCATCGCCACCTGTTCTCCATGGATCTGTCACTCAACACGCATGGGCGCTTCGGGAGGTTCGTTGCGCAGTTCATCGTCTTCCTGCTGCTGTCCGTCGGCCTGCGGGGTTTCGCGCAGGACCTCCAACCCCTGCCCATCGGAGCCGACCTTGGTTCCCTCGTGGTAACCGGGACAGACGATTACGACATCACCGGACGCGGTACCGGAAGCACGGCGGGTTCGGATCAGTTGATGTTCGCGGGTGCGATGCGCACCGGCGACTTCGACGTCCAGGTGCGGGTGGCGGACCTCACCATTTCCAGCCCCCACGTCCGCGCCGGCCTGATGGCGCGCACCAGCACCAACGTCAACAGCACCTTTGCCGCCGCCTTCGCCTCCAGCGGAACCGCGGGCTGTTTCGCCGAAAGCCGCGCCACCGCCAGTGCCACCCCCACCCGGGCGTCCGCCACAGGCGGCTTCCCCGCCGCCCCGCCCAACACATGGCTCCGACTCCGCCGCGTCGGGAGCCAGTTCACCGCCTTCGCCTCGGTGGATGGCAACCGCTGGACCCAACTCGGATCGGCCAGCGTGACGATGCCCGCTGAAGCATGGGTCGGGCTCGCCGTTTCCAGCCAGAACCGGAACGTCGCCAGCACCGCCCGCTTCCAGGATCTGGGGAATACCACCCAGACGGCCGAATCCGCGTGGACCCACGTTCGCGAATCGGCCACCCCTTCCAGCCGCCGGACGGGCCTGGTGATTTCTGAGATCCAGTATCACCCGTTCGGCGACACCGAGGGCATGGAGTTCATCGAGATCGCCAACCACGGCGACATCTTCCAGGAACTCACCGGCTGGACCCTCACCGGCGGCGTCCAATTCCGCTTTCCCGACGGATTCAAACTCGAAGCCGGGGCCCACGTCGTCGTGGCGGCCAACCCCGGCAACATCGCTCCCCTCGCCGGCACCACCCCGGTGCTCGGTCCGTGGACCGGCAACCTGAACAACGCCGGCGAGGTCCTCGAACTCCGCGACAACATCGGAGCCATCAAGCTCCACCTCGAATACTCCCCCGATGCTCCGTGGCCCGTGGCCGCCGATGGCACCGGCCACTCCCTCGTCCTGACCTCCCCGAGTTATGGCGAGGAGGATCCCCGCGCCTGGTCCGCCAGCTGGAGCCGCGGGGGTTCCCCCGGTCGCCGCGATCCCATCTCCGCCGCGACCCTGGAACCGGTTGTCATCAACGAATTCCTCGCCCACACGGATCCGCCGGCCCTCGACTTCGTCGAACTCTACAACCGCTCCACCGCCGCGGTGAACCTCTCCGGCTGGATCCTGACGGACAACATCACGACCAACCGCTTCCGCATTCCGGACGGGACCTTCCTCGCCGCTGGCGAGGCCATCGCCTTCACCGAGACCCAGCTGGGTTTCCGGCTCAGCTCGGCCGGCGAAGACGTCCACCTCCTCGTGCCGGACGCCTCCCGTGTCGCCGATTCCGTCCGGTTCGGGGGGCAGGAGAACGGGGTTTCCACCGGGCGTCTGCCCAGCGGTTCCGCTGCCTTCCGCCGTCTCGAAGTCCCCACGCCCGGCACCCCGAACGGTGCGCTTCACGACGAGGACATCGTCATCAACGAAATCTTCTTCAACCCACCTTCCGAGGATGATGAGGACGAGTTCGTCGAACTGCACCATCGCGGCACCACGCCCGCTCCACTCACCGGGTGGCGGCTCCGCGGCGGCATCCAGTTCGACTTTCCGCCTGGCCTCACGCTCCAACCCGGCGGGTTCCTCGTGGTTGCCCGCAATCCCGACCGCCTGAAGGCCAACCATCCCACGCTCCCTGCCTCCGCCATCGTTGGCGGCTATTCGGGTTCCCTCGGGAACGGAGGCGACGTCATCCGCCTTTCCAAACCCGACGAAGTCCGGACCACGAACAACCTCGGTGAGATCGTCATCGACACCATCCACATCACCGTCGGCGAGGTCCGATACGTGGACGGAGGAGCCTGGGGCAAGTGGGCCGATGGCGGTGGCTCGAGTCTCGAACTGATCGATCCGGACGCCGATCCGGCGCTCGCGGCGAGTTGGGCCGATTCCGATGAATCGGCCAAGGCCGCGTGGACCACGGTGGAGTGGACCGGGCGCATCGACAACGGGTACTCCGGGAACGGCATCAACCGCCTGCACCTCGGCCTCCTGAACGACGGCGAATGCCTCGTCGACGACATCCAGGTCCTCCGCGGGGCCAGCACCAACTTCCTGCAGAACCCAGGCTTCGAGTCGGCGACACCCGCCTGGGTCCTGGGTGGCAATCACGCCCTGTCCACCATTGATGCCTCCGGGGCGCGCACCGGCACGCTTGGCCTCCACCTCCGGGCACAGGGCGGCCTCGACACCGGCATCAACTCCATTCGCGGCATCCTCGGCACCGGCCTCGTCTCCGGCAACGACATCACCCTCCGCGCTTCCGTCCGCTGGATCGCCGGCTGGCCCGAACTCCTCTTCCGCCTGCGCGGCAATTTCGTGGACTTCGCCGCACCGATCTCGGTCCCCTCCAATCTGGGAACACCCGGTCGGGTCAACAGCCGCCGTGTCCCCAACGCCGGTCCTGCCATCTACGACGTCACCCACACCCCAGCCCTTCCCCGAGCCAACGAGGCCGTGCTCATCACCGCGCGCGCTTCCGATCCCGACGCCGTCACCGGGCTTGTCGTGCGCTCACGCATCGATCCAGCCACCACGATCACCCAGGTCGCCATGCGCGATGACGGCCAGCAGGGCGATGCGGTCGCCGGTGATGGCCTCTTCACGGCGCGCATTGCCGGCCGTGCTTCCGGGCAACTCCTCGCATTCACCATCGGGGCGACCGATGGCTCCGGGGCCACCTCGGCGTGGCCCCGCAATGCGCCCGAGGACGAGGGTCTCATCCGTTGGGGCGACACGGTCAAATTCGGCACCTTTCCCCACATCCATCTCTGGACCATCGCCTCCCAGCGCAATGCCGCCGGCGGCAACGCCCTCAACAACGCCTACCGCCGCTGTACCCTCGTCTACGGGAACACCCGCGTGATCTACAATGCCGTCTTCCGCGACAAGGGCAGCCCTTTCCATAGCGGCAGCGGTGACCTCACCGCCCGCACGCCGGATGACGAGAAACTGCACGGGGTCAGCGAACGCCTCTTCTCCAAGACCGGAAACGGCGGCACCGAAGACACCGCCCTTCGCGGTCGCGTGTCCGCATGGATTGCCTCCCAGATGGGCGTTCCCTCCCTGAGCGGCAAGTACCAGTTCCTCTACGTCAACGGCACGAGCTTCGCGAACCTCGTCGAAGACCAGGAGGAACCCGACCACCGCTACGCCGAACACCACCAACCCGACAACGTCGATGGCGATCTCTACAAGATCTCGATCTGGTTCGAGTTCAGCGACGGCAACACCCAGTTCAACGCCACGCAGGCGACCATGGAACGGTTCCTCTCCAACAACCAACTCAAGCTCGCCCGCTACCGATGGAACTGGGAACGCCGCGCCCAGCAGTTCCCCGAGAGCAATTACCAGACGATCTTCGACCTCGTCACCGCCCTCAACTCCACCGCCGATGCCGGCTTCGTCGATCGCGTCCTCCAGCAGGCCGACGTCGACCAGTGGATGCACGTCTTCGCCTTCCATCGCGTCACCGGCAACTGGGATTCGTGGACCTACAACGTCGGCCAGAACATGTACCTCTACCGGCAGCCCGGGCGCGGCGCGATCCTGTTGCCGTGGGACATCGACTTCGTCCTCGGTCTCGGCGAAGGCACCGGCGCCGCCCTGTGGGGCGGGCAAGACCCGGTGATGAATACCCGTTTCTTCAACAACCCCGCCTTCCGCCGCATGCTCTGGCGCGCCCTCTCCCGCGCCGCCGAGGGTCCCATGCAGGCCGCGAACTTCGCGCCTGTGATCGACGCCTACCGCGCCGCCCAACTCCAGAACAACGTCACCGGCATCTCCAGCACGGCGGCCATCACCAATTACCTCAATGGCCGACGGACCTATATCCAGAACCAATACAGGACGGCCGACGCCGCCAACTTCGCCATCACCTCGAATGGCGGCAACGACTTCACCGCCGGCGCCCCCACGGTCACCCTCACCGGGACCGCGCCATTCCGCGTCGCCACCATCGCCGTCAATGGCGTCTCACTGCCGGTCACCTGGACCGGCTTCACCACGTTCTCCATCAATGTCCCCCTCACCGGCGCCACCAACGATCTCCGGCTCGTCGGCCTCGACCGCAGCGGCCAACCCCTCGCCGACGTCGACACCGTCCGCGTGCTCTACCCGGGCGCGATTCCTCAAGCCCGCGACTGGGTCGTCATCAACGAAATCCACTATAACCCGGACATCCCCGGCACGTCGTTCATCGAACTGCACAACCGCAACACCACCGTTCCCTTCAACCTCGCGGGCCATCGCCTCGACGGCATCGGCTACACGTTTCCAACCAACGCCACCATTCCCGCCAACGGGTACCTCGTCCTCGCCGCGAACCGTGCCGCCTTCGCCGCCGCCTTCGGATTCGGCGTCGCCGTGTTCGATGAATTCAGCGGCAACCTCGACAACGACGGCGAACGCGTCCGCCTTGTCCCTCCCAATTCCGAGGTCACCTTCAGCGACGTCCGATACCTCGACCGCACGCCCTGGCCGGCGGCCGCCGACGGTTTCGGCCCATCGCTTCAACTGATCGATCCCGCCCTCGACACCCGGCGTCCCGCCAACTGGGCCGCGACCGCCACCAACGCCGCCAACCGCGTCACCCCGGGAGCCGTGAATGCCACCCGCGCCACCCTCTCCGAGTTCCCGACCGTCTGGATCAACGAGGTCGTCCCGGAACCCGCTGCGCCGATCCTCGACAACGCCGGCGAACCGTCCCCGTTCATCGAACTCTTCAACGACGGTCCAGTCGCCACGATCCTCACCAGCCTTTTCCTTTCGGACACCTTCGACACCCCGAACCGGTGGGCCTTCCCCGCCGGGCTGTCCATTCCAGCCGGTGGCTTCCTCCGCGTCTGGCTCGACGGTGAGTCCTCGGAGACCGCGCCCGGTCACCTCCATGCCAGCTTCCGGCTGCCCGCCGGTTCCGGACGCGTGATCCTCTCCCGTCTCCAGGGCTCGCCCGCCGTTCCTGCTGTCCTCGATTGGGTCGACTACTCCGCCCTGCCACCCGGCCGCGGTTTCGGATCGATCCCCGACGGCAATCCCTACGCCCGCCGCCCCCTCTACGGCATCACGCCCGCCGGCGCCAACGACCCCTCCGTGCCGCCCCTCGATGTCGTCATCAACGAGTTCCTCGCCCAGAACACCACCGGCATCACCGATCCCGCCGATGGCGACTTCGAGGACTGGATCGAACTCCACAACTTCGGCACCGCCTCTGCCGATCTCTCCGGGTACTACCTCACGGACAACCTCACCAATCGCACCGCCTCCATCCTGCCGCCCGGCACCGTCATCCCGGCCGGCGGATTCCTCCTGGTCTGGGCCGATGGGGAAACCGGCCAGACCGACGTCACCAACCGCCAGTTCCACGCCGGATTCAACCTCTCCCGCAATGGCGAACAGGTCGGCCTCTTCGCCCCGGATGGTTCCCTCATCGACGGCCACACCTTCGGTCCCCAGACCAACAACATCTCCACCGGCCGCTACCCCGACGGCCCCGATGGCCAGTGGATCACCCTCGAAACACCATCGCCCGGAAACTTCAATTTCATCCCCGGTGGCAACCTCCCGCCGCGGTTCACCTCCCTGCCCCTCCAGGTCATCCCTGAGGAAGCCCCGTGGAGCCTCCAGATCCTCGCCACGGATCCCGACCCCGGCCAGACACTCCACTATTCCCTCGGGACCGACGCCCCCTCGGGCGCGGACATCCATCCCACCACCGGCCAGCTGACGTGGACCCCCACGGAGACGCAGGGCCCCGGCCTCTTCACCTTCACCGTCCGCGCCACCGATTCCGGCACGCCCCCGCGCACCGGCACGCTCCGCCTCCAGGTGCAGGTCACCGAAGCCAACCGCGCCCCGGCGATCGCCGTCATCCCTGCTGAATCCGTCGGTGAAGGTGCCCTCCTCAACGTCAACGTCGCCGCTGCCACCTCGGATCCAGACCTACCTCCGCAATCCCTGACCTTTGCCCTCGTCGGAAATGTCCCTGATGGCGCGTCCATCGATCCGGCGACCGGTCGACTCTCCTGGGTCCCCATCGAATCCCAAGGTCCCGGCAACTTCGAACTGACCGTCCAGGTCACCGACAACGGCGCTCCCCCGGCGTCCACGACCCGCGTCCTCCAGGTCCGTGTGGACGAAGTCGACAATCCCCCCATCTTCGCTCAACCCGCTCCTCAGGACGTCGAGGAGGGATCGCAACTCGTGATGACGCTCGTGGCCTCCGACCCCGACGGCGCTGCCGTGCGATACTCGCTCCAGAACGAACCTCCCGCCGGCCTGACCCTCGATCCGCTCACCGGCGAGATCCGCTGGACCCCGACCGAGGAACAGGGACCGGGAACCTACCCCCTCATCGTCCGCGCGACCGAGCAATCGCCCCTCGCGCAAACCGTACAGGCCACCTTCTCCATCCTCGTCCGCGAGGCCAATACCGCCCCCTCCCTCGCGCCATTGCCCAAGCTCACGCGCATCGAAGGTGACGTCATCGAACTCACCGCCATCGCCGCCGACACGGACCTGCCGCCGCAGTCCCTCACCTTCGCCATCGACGGCTCTCCGGCAGGAAAGCCTTCGATCGATCCCACGACCGGCAGCCTTCGCTGGGAACTTCCCGCCGACTCCGGTGCCACCAACCTCTCGCTCACCGTGCGTGTCAGCGACGACGTGTTCCCGCCGCTGCAGGCGACCCGCGCCCTCGAGGTCCAGGTACTCCCCCGCTTCAAGGTCCTGCTCTCGGAAATCATGAACCGCCCCGCGGTCAACGGCGCCGCCTACGTCGAACTCCTCAACGCATCCGGGGTCACCGCGTGGGATCTGTCCGGCGCCCGGCTCGTGGGACGCGCCTTCACCTACACCTTTCCGGCGGGCACCCTCCTCCAACCCGGGGCCACCCTCTGCATCGTCGCCAACACGACCGCGTTCCGCACCGCCTATGGAGCCGCGCCCGCGATCTCGGGTCCGTGGTCCGGCACCATCGGCGCCGGTGGCGACGATCTCCAACTGCTCGCCAGCTCCGGTGAACTCCTCGATCGCGTGATCTTCACCACCGGTGCCCCGTGGCCCGAACAACCCGCCCAGGGGGGCGTCGCCCTCCAGCTGATCGATCCTGCGCAGGACAATGCCCGCGCCGGTAACTGGTCCGCGGTCGCTGCCTTCAACGGGCCCCGTCAACCCGTGGCCTACACCTCGGTCTGGCGTTACCTCGACGCCGGCGCCCCTGTCGGAGCCTGGACCGCTCTCAACTTCGATGACAGCGGATGGCGTTCCGGAGGCGGACTCCTCTACAACGAGTCTTCCGCCCTCCCGGCACCCAAGACCACCCAGATCACCCTCGGCCAGCGCAGCTACTTCTTCCGGACCACGTTCGTCCTGCCGGCACTACCGCAGGACGCGACCCTCTCCCTGTCCCACATCATCGACGATGGCGCCGTGTTCCACCTCAACGGCACGGAACTGACCCGGTTCAACTTCGCTGCGTCCACGGTGGTCACCCCGACCAGCTTCGCCGAGTCGAGCGTCGACAACGCCCTCGTCTCGGGTCCGTTCACCCTGCCCGCGTCCCTCCTCCGACAGGGCACCAACGTCCTGGCCGTCCAGGTCCACCAGATCAACGCCGGCAGCTCGGACATCGTCTTCGGCGCCCAGCTCGACATCGTCGGCGGCACCGTTGCCAGCCTCTCGCCCGGCGCCCCCAACAACGTTGCAGGCAGCCTTCCGTCCTTCCCCGCCGTCTTCATCAACGAACTCTCCCCCGTTGCCGGAACCCTGCGCGACGCCGCAGGCGACGCCGAACCGTGGATCGAACTCCTCAACGCCGGCACCACCGATGAACCGCTCACCGGCTGGACCCTCGCCGCTTCCGGTACGCCCACCCCTTGGACGTTCCCGGCCGGATCCATCCTCCGCGCCGGCGAACGTCGGCTCCTCTTCCTCGACGGCGAGACCTCCGAAGGAACCCCGACGGAGTGGCACGCCGCCTTCCGTCCCGCCGCGGCTGGCGGATGGCTCTCCCTCGCACGCCCCGCCGCCAACGGCTCCGGCATCGTGGATTTCGTCACCTACGGTGCTCCCGTCGCGGGCCGTGCCCTCACGAGCTTCCCCGAGGGCCAACCCTTCCAGCGCGACTGGCTCACCCCCACGCCGGGCACCCGCAATCCAGCCCCTGTGGTCGAGGCTCCCGTGCTGACCGCCACGCTCGCCCCCGACGGTCTTCTGCTCCGCTGGCAGGGAATCTCCGGCAACCGCTACCGCCTCGAAGCCGCGGCCTCCCTTGGATCCGCATGGATCACCCTGCAGAACTTCAACGGCAATGGCGCCCCCATCGAGGTCCCGCTTCCGTCCACCCCCACCGACCTCCAGTTCTACCGCCTCATCGCCGAATGACTGCGGTTCCGTCAATCTCAGGGCCGGGGCGGCGACGTCCTCGTCGCCCCATCCCAAAGCCCTCTCCCACGGCGATGAAGCCATCGCCTCCCCGTTCCTGGGTCAGGGCAGTGTCCACCCTGGCAACTTGAAACTTTGAAATCCCGCACCCACGCCCCACTCTCCCTGCCGTGAATCCCGCGGATCAATATGTGGAACGGGTCGTCGACCTCCTCGACCCCAGCCTCAACCGTCTCCACAACCTCTCCCTCGACGAAGCCCGCGCCCGCGTCCTCTCCGGCGATCCCGATGCCGTCCGAACCATCGACGGCTCCTTCGCCATCCTCGCACGCAACGGCAAGACCGTCCGCATGGCACGCTCGCTCGACCGCCCCATGCGGTACTTCCTCGCCAAGCGCCACGAAGGTCCCGCACTGATCGTCGCCGACCGCATGGACGCCATCCGCGCCCAACTCGAACGCGAGGGCCTCGCCGACCAGTTCCATCCCAGCTACACCCGGATGGTCCCCGCCCACTACGTCGTCGAGATCCAGCTTCTCGGATGCCCGGATCCGGACCCGGTCTACACCCGTTACTTCACCCCGGAACGGAATTCCCAACCGGCCGACCTCGACGTCATCGGCGCGCGCTACATCGGCGCCCTCGCCGACGAAATCGCCAAGTGGGTCTCCTCCGTCCCAGCGAACGAACCCATCGGCGTCGCCTTCAGCGGTGGCATTGATTCCGGCGCCGTCTTCCTCACGACCTACCACGTCCTCCGCAAGCTCGGGATCAGCCCGTCCCGCCTCAAGGCATTCACCCTCGACTTCGGGGACGGACCCGACGGCCGCCAGGCCCGCGAGTTCCTGGAACGACTGAACCTCGGCCTGTTCCTCGAGACCATCCCGGCCAGCCTCGACGACATCGACCCCGCCGAGACCGTGCGCACCATCGAGGATTACAAGCCCCTCGACGTCGAATGCGCTGCCATGGGACTCGCCCTCTGCCGCGGCATCCGGAAGCGCTACCCGGACTGGAAACTCCTCCTCGACGGCGACGGCGGCGACGAGAACCTCAAGGACTACCCCATCGAGGAAAACTCCGAGCTCACCATCCGCAGCGTCGTCCACAACCTCATGCTCTACCACGAGGGCTGGGGCGTGGGCCGCATCAAGCACAGCCTCACCTACAGCGGCGGACTCAGCCGCGGTTATGTCCGCACCTACGCGCCGGCGCGCCAGATGGGCTTCGACGCCTTCAGCCCCTTCACCCGTCCCTCGGTGATCAACGTCAGCGAAGGCATCCCCTTCATCGACCTGACGCAGTACGACGTCCCCACGCTCTACTCGCTCAAGGGGGAAGTCGTGCGTCGTGGCGTGAAGGCCGTCACCGGCATCGACATGCCGATCTTCGAGAAGCGCCGCTTCCAGCACGGCGCCCTGCCCAAGGAAACGCTCCGACAACGCCTGCCGGCACAGGAAGCCGTCTATCGGCGCCGCTTCCTCAGCCTCTACGCCTGACGCACCAGCGAAGCCGATCTCCACCTACCCCCACTCGTAGCTGACGAGGTCACGAGGCAGTTCCCAGATGCCAGTCGCCAGTCCCCAGAACCCTCCTCACGTCGGCCCATGACACTCTTCTCCGATCTCGCCCTTTCCGGCATCGCCCAATCCCTTCTGCGGGAAGGCGTCCACCCGCACACGCTGATCGAGGCGCGCCGCCCCACCGCCTCGGTCCTGGCCAAGGCGGAACTCGATCCCGCGTTCCTCGATGCCGAGGTCGCCTTCGGCCAACCCGACCTCGACGCCATCCGGGCGTCCAGCAAGCTCCGCTGGATCCACCTCACCAGCGCCGGCTACACCCGCTACGACACCCCGGCGTTCCGGGATCTCGCCCGCGAGCGTGGACTCGTCGTCACCAACAGCTCCCACGTCTACGCGCAACCCTGCGCCGAGCACGTATTCGCCTTCCTCATGGCACAGTCGCGTTGCCTGCCCGCGCAACTCGCCTCCTCGACACCCAACGGTTCCGCCGAATGGCTCCACCTGCGGGCGGTCCCGCGATCCCCCCGCGGCCAGCACGTCCTCATCCTTGGGTTCGGGACCATTGCCCGGCACCTGCTCCCCATGCTGGCCCCGTTCCAGATGCGGATCACCGCCCTCCGTCGCAACCCGCGAGGCGATGAAGGCGTTCCCACGGTCACCCCCGACCAACTCGCCGCCCTCCTTCCCGAGGTCGACCACGTCATCAACATCCTCCCGGACAACGCCGACTCCCGCGGCTTCATCGACGCCGCCTTCCTCGCCGCCCTGCGTCCCGGCACCGTGTATTACAACATCGGCCGCGGCACGACCACCGACCAGGCCGCGCTCGATCAAGCCCTGCGTTCAGGCCACCTCGGCGCGGCCTGGCTCGACGTCACCGATCCGGAACCCCTCCCCGCGGAGCATCCGCTCCGTTCCGCGCCCAACTGCTTCATCACCCCCCACACCGCCGGGGGACATCACGGCGAAGCCGAATCCCTCGTCCGCCACTTCCTCGCCAACCTCGAACGGTACGCCTCAGGCCGAAACCTCCTCGATGTGGTGATCGAGCGGTGACTGGCGACTCCTTCCTCAGCCTCCTGACGTCAGCTGCTACAATCGTAGCCGACGAGGTCACGATGCGGAGGTCCAAGGGCTCTTCCCCAGCCTCCTCACGTCGTCTGCTACAATCGTAGCCGACGAGGTCACGAGGCGGTGGTCCAAGGGCTCTTCCCCAGCCTCCTCACGTCGTCTGCTACAATCGTAGCCGACGAGGTCACGAGGCGGAGGTCCAAGGGCTCTTCCCCAGCCTCCTGACGTCGGCTGCTACAATCGTAGCCGACGAGGTCACGAGGCGGAGGTCCCCACCCTATCCCACGTACAACGCCTGACGCAGTTCGTGGACCAGCACGCTCGTCACCGGATATCGGCGTTCCATGTCCTTTTCGAGGCACCGCAGGATGATCCGCTCCAAGTCCGCCGGAATGTCGCCGTTCAACGTGCGCGGGGTGGAAAACTCCGAACGGTCCAACTGCCGCTTCAACACCAGATCCGCCGTGTCCCCCGGGAACGGCTTCCGGAAGGTCAGCAACTCGTACGCCGTCACCCCGAACGCCCACAGGTCCGCCCGATGATCCACCGGCTGCCGCAACAACTGTTCGGGCGCCATGTATTGCGGGGTTCCCGGATTGCGGTCGAGCTTCCGCGGCGGATTCGGGATCGGCTGGGCCAGGTCGAAATCCACCAACCGGATGCTGCCGTTGCGCGTCATCACCACGTTCTCCGGCTTGAAATCGAGGTGCATGAACCCGTGGTCATGCAGGTGCTCCAGCGCCTCTGCCAGATCGATCAGCACCTGGGCGATGTTCTCGGACAGCACCAGATCGTTGGCCGCCATCCGCAGCTTCAGGTTCTCACCCTCCACGTACTCCATCACCAGCGCCAACTCCCCATCCAGCTTCCCGTGCTCCACGTACCCGATGACGCACGGATGCGGCGGCAACTGCTGCAACACCTCCGCTCCCGTCAGGAACCGCTTCCGCTCCGTGAAGGCCAGCAGGCTGTTGTTCAGCATCAGACGCATGGCCACGGACTGGCCACCGTCGTCGGTTGCCAGCCAGATCTCGGACATCCCCCCTGCATTGATCCGCTCATGCAGGGTGTATCGCCCCAATCGTGTCCCAGGTTCAGCCATGTCTGCGAAAAACGCTCCGGTGGGTAGCAAAGGCCGGGCCATCAGCGCAAATGACTTCGCCCAGAATTAGGCGTTGACCCCACCCCCTCCCACGCCTTTCATTCCCCCTGATGGATTCACTTCGGGCATTCCGACTTACCAGCCTTTCGCTGCTTTCTGGCAGCGGGGCGGTCGGGGCTTGATCTGAACCTTCTCGGATTTCGTTCCCCATCGCCGCGCCGGCGGTGGGGTTTTTGTTTTCCGCAGTGCCCCAGCGCGAGCGCGACCGGGATCGGGTCCCAACCGCACGAGCCATGCAGAATCCTGCTTCCGCAAAATACCGTCCGTTCCCGCCGATCCACTTGCCGGATCGGCAGTGGCCCAACCGCGTCCTGACCGCCCCGCCCATCTGGTGCAGCGTCGACCTCCGGGATGGCAACCAGGCCCTCGCCATCCCCATGAACGTCTCCCAGAAGCTGGAGATGTTCGATGCCCTCGTGCGCTGCGGCTTCAAGGAGATCGAGGTCGGCTTCCCCGCGGCCTCCAACACCGAGTTCGCCTTCATGCGCCGCCTCATCGAGGAGAAGCGCATCCCCGATGACGTCACCATCCAGGTGCTCGTCCAGGCCCGCGAAGACCTGATCGAACGGACCGTCGAATCCCTCGTCGGCGCCAAGAATGCGATCATCCACCTCTACAACTCCACCTCGCCTGCCCAGCGCCGCGTCGTCTTCGGCCTCGAGAAGCCGGAGATCGTCGCCATCGCCCGCCGCGGCACGCGTTGGGTCCGCGAGCGCGCCCATCGCCTCCCCGGCACCAACCTCCGGTTCCAGTATTCGCCCGAAAGCTTCTCCGCCACGGAGGTCGAGTTCGCCCTCGAGATCTGCGAGGCCGTCATCGACGAGTGGCAGCCCACGCCGGAGAAGCCCATCATCCTGAACCTCCCCGACACCGTGGAGGTCGCGATGCCCAACATCTACGCCGACCAGGTCGAGTGGTTCATCCGCCACCTGCGCAACCCGGCCCTGGCCATCATCTCGCTCCACACCCACAACGACCGCGGCACCGGCGTCGCCGCCACCGAACTCGGCCTGCTCGCCGGCGCCCACCGCGTCGAGGGCACCCTCTTCGGCAACGGCGAACGCACCGGCAACCTCGACGTCGTCATCGTCGCCCTCAACCTCTACATGCACGGGATCGATCCCGGCCTGGACCTCTCCGACCTCAACGCCCTGCGCCACGTCTACGAGCGGTGCACCGGCATGACCATCCCCCCGCGGCAACCCTACGCCGGCGAACTCGTGTTCACCGCCTTCTCGGGTTCCCATCAGGACGCCATCCGCAAGGGCCTCCGCGAACGCGAGGCCGCCCGCGAGAAGGGCCTCTCCCCGTCCTGGGACGTCCCCTACCTGACCGTCGATCCCACCGACCTCGGCCGTGAGTACTACGAGGTCATCCGCGTCAATGGCCAGTCCGGCAAGGGCGGCGTCGCCTACCTCCTCGAAACCGAGTTCGGGATCGAACTCCCCAAGGACATGCAGCGCGAGTTTGGCCCCATCGCCAATGATGAGGTCGACCGCCTCGGCCGCGAGGTCCGCGGGCCCGAGCTGCGCGGCATGTTCTGGGCGGAGTACATCCACCGCTCCAGCCCCTACCAACTCCTCGGCTTCGAGACCGAGGGCCGCGATGGCACCGTCCGCTGCCGTGCCCGCGTCAGTGTCCGCGGCACCGAGCAAACCCTCGAAGGCCAGGGCAACGGTCCGATCGCCGCCTTCGTCCACGCGCTGATTGCCGGCGGGGTTCCGAAGTTCGAGGTCGTCCATTACGCCGAGCACGCCCTTTCCTCCGGCGAGGAAGCCAGCGCCATCGCCTACATCCAGGTCCGCCTCGCCGAGGGCCGCACCCGCTGGGGCGCCGGCGTCGACACCAGCATCGAGCTCGCTTCCATCAAGGCCGTCCTCAGCGCCCTCAACCGCTCCTGAGCCCATGTTCCCGGCCCGTCGTCCCCGCCGGCTTCGGCAATCCGAAGCCATCCGAGAGCTGGCGTGTGAGGTTCGGCTCCACCCCTCGAACCTCATCGCGCCACTCTTCGTCCAGGAGGGCGACGGGCCACCCACCCCCGTCGGGTCCATGCCCGGGGTCTCCCGCCTTTCCATCCTCGACCTCGCCCGCGAAGCCGCCGAACTCGCCGCACTCGGCATCCGCGGCATCGCCCTCTTCCCAGTCACGCCGCCGCACCTCAAGAACCCGGAGGGCTCCGAAGCCCTCAACCCCGACTGCCTCGTCCTGCGCGCCGTCGCCGCCGTCCGCAAGGCCGCTCCCGGTCTCGTCCAGTTCACCGACATCGCCCTCGATCCCTACACCTCCCACGGCCACGACGGCGTCCTCACGCCCGATGGCCGCGATGTCGACAACGACGCCACCGTCGCGATTCTCGCACGCATGGCCGTGCTGCATGGCGAGGCCGGCGTCGATTTCGTCGCCCCCAGCGACATGATGGATGGTCGCATCCACGCCATCCGCTCCGCCCTCGACGCCGCCCATCTCGGCCGAACCGGGATCCTCGCCTACAGTGCCAAGTTCGCCTCCGCCTTCTACGGTCCCTTCCGCGAAGCCGTGGGCAGCGCCCAGGCCGCCGGCACCACCGGACTCGACAAGCGCACCTACCAGCTCAATCCCGCCAACCCCCGCGAGGCCATCGCTGACGCCCTCCTCGACGAGCAGGAAGGAGCCGATGCCCTGATGGTGAAACCTGCCGGTCCGTACCTCGACATCCTCCATCAACTCCGGCAGGCCACCCGGCTCCCCATCGCCGCCTACCAGGTCTCCGGCGAGTACGCCCAGATCCACGCCGCCGCCCGCCTCGGCTGGCTCGACTACACCCGCGCCCGCAACGAATCCCTCCTCGCCATCCGCCGCGCCGGCGCCGACTGGATCCTCACCTACTTCGCCCGTGAAATGGCGGCGGAGATGCGGGGGTAAGTTTCAAGTTTGAAGCCCACGTAGCAGACGAGGTCACGAGGCTGTGGACAAACCCAGATCCCAGTCGCCAGTTCCCAGAACCCTCAGCCTCCTCACGTCGTCTGCTTCGATCTCCACACGTAGCAGACGAGGTCACGAGGCTGTGTTGGAAGGGAGCCCCACTCCCAACCCAAACCCAAACCCAAAACTCTCCCTGTCCGTTTCCCCCAAACCTGCTCTCATCCCATCCATGGCACTGATTGACTGCCCGGAATGCCGGAAACCCGTCTCCTCCGAAGCCCGCGCCTGCCCCGGTTGCGGCTACCCCGTGGTCGAGAAGCTCAAACCGGCCACCCCCACCCAATCCACCTCCGGCCCCCGCGAACCCATCGCCGTCGTCCATCCCTCATGGTGGGGCTACTTCTGGTACTGGTTCTTCTTCTTCCTCATCGTCCCACCCTTCATTGCCTGGGTGAAACGCAGCGCCACCGTCCTCCGCATCTACCGCGACCGCATCACCATCGAACGCGGCCTCTTCTCGAAGTGCTACCAGGACTACCACCCCAAGGACATCCGCTCCATCGACGTCGACCAGACCTTCTTCGGACGCGTCCTGGGCATCGGCGACCTCACCCTCTCCACCGCCGCCAGCTCCGAAGGCACGGAAATCCTCCTCTCCATCCCCAACCCCCAGGCCGTCCGCGAACTCATCCTCGCCCAACGCGGAAACCAATGACGACCTCACAACCCGTGCAAGGCCATCCCCCGGTTGCCGGTCGACAGAGCCTGCACTGCAGATAGACTCACCCCATGAACACGCCCGATTGGGAACGGCTCACCCTCAACCCTCTGGTGATGGGAGGGAAGCCCTGCATCCGCGGAACCAGGGTCACCGTCGGAACCCTTGTCGGATTGGTGGCCAGCGGCGTCTCCGCACCCGAGATCTTGAATCTGTACCCTTACCTCACGACAACGGACATTCAGACCGCACTCGCCTACGCGGCCTGGCGAACCGAGGAACGCGAAGTCCCACTCCAGATCCCGGCATGAGGTTGGTCGTCGACGTGAACCTGACCCCGGCTTGGAGCCCCTTCCTGATCGCCGCCGGACACGACGCGATCCATTGGCGGGACATCGGAGCACTGGATGCCCCGGATTCCGAAATCGCTGATTGGGCCAGACGCGAGGGCCGGGTCGTCCTCACCCACGACCTCGACTACGGAACCTTGCTTGCCGTAACCCGGGCAACCGGCCCAAGCGTGATCCAGATGCGTGTCGAAGACGTCCGCCCCGCCACCGTTGGTCCTGCTCTCCTTGCTGCCATTCAAACGATCGAGAGGGACTTCGACTCAGGGTTTCTCGCGACCATCGACCCCCGCCGTCACCGAATCACCGTTCTTCCTTTGCGAAGTTGATCCACCGAGATCGCGTCCATGCGCATGGTGCACCGGCGGCGTGTTGGCCGAACTCCGCTCCTGAACGATCAGCTTCCGTCGTAGAGGTATCTGGCTTTCAGCGGGGTTTCTCTGCCCCCGTCCCCCTCACAACCCCGCGACCAACGTCGCCGGGATCACGGCGCGCGGCGCAAACCCCGCGCGGCGCATGTACTCGCACCATTCCTCGCCGTGCTCGGCAATCCGGGTTCCATAGCGGACCGACGCCACCACGTGCGCCAATTCATGGCAGAGCGTCTCACGGAGCAACTCCTCGTTCTCATCCAGCAGCAGCACGCCATTCAGCGAGACCTGGAGCGACCTCAGATCGCAGCGTCCCAACACCCCGCCCAGGTCGTCGGAGAATCCGATCTCGACGTCGCGCATCAACCGGGACAAGCCCCACAACGACGCCCACCGTTGGGCTTCGCTGAAGAGCCGATCCAGCTTCCGATGCATCCGTTCCTCCTCTGGTCGTGCGCGCACCCGGACTCCCTCGGCCATCCGGATTCCCACGTCAACTGGATCCCTGAAAACGGTGTTTCATTCGGCCACCAACCCATCGACTTTGCCCCCCAGCCGGCACATCCTGTCCACCGCTTCCCGCAACGACATGGCGCGCGCATTCCTGCCCTGTTCCCGGCCGGCCACCCGATGGCTTGCACTGGCGATCCTACTGATCGCCGCCCTTTCGCGCGCCCACGCCTCGGTCGATTACAGCACGCAGATCCGTCCCTTGCTCCAGGAACGCTGTTTCTCGTGTCACGGAGCGCTCCAGCAGAAGTCCAACCTCCGCCTCGACACCGTCGAACTCATGCGCCGCGGTGGGAAATCCGGTCCCGCGCTCGTTCCCGGCAAACCCGACGCCAGCCCCATCCTGGAGCGTGTCGCCACCGTCGATCCCGAGGATCGGATGCCGCCTGAGCACGAAGGCCAACCCTACTCGCCGGCTCAGGTCGCACAGCTCCGGGAATGGATCGCGGCCGGTGCCCCAGCCCCCTCCGATGAACGCCCCGAACCCGATCCCCGGGATCACTGGGCCTTCCGGCCACGCACGCGTCCCGAGGTCCCGCGCCCCTCCCCCCCGGACCCAACCCGCCTGTGCAATCCCATCGACGCCTTCCTGGAACACGCCCGCGAATCCCGCCAACTCACCCCCCAACCCGAGGCGCCGCGCGCCCTCTTGATCCGACGTCTCTACCTCGACCTCATCGGCCTGCCTCCCACCGAGACCGAACGTACCGCACTCCTCGCTGATCCCACGCCGGATTGGTACGAGCGGTTGGTGGACCGACTCCTCGAAGATCCACGCCACGGCGAACGCTGGGCACGCCATTGGATGGACATCTGGCGCTACAGCGATCCCTGGGGCCTTGGCGAACAGCATCGCAACAGCCAGAAGCACCTCTGGCACTGGCGCGATTGGATCGTCGAATCCCTCAACCGCGACCTGCCCTACGACGAGATGCTCCGGCTGATGCTCGCCGCGGACGAACTCCACCCCAACGACCCCGACCGCCTCCGCGCCACCGGCTTCCTCGCGAGGAATTATTTCCTCTTCAACCGCAACCAGTGGATGGACGAAACCATCGAGCACGTCGGCAAGGGTCTCCTCGGGATCACGCTCAACTGCGCAAAGTGCCACGACCACAAATACGACCCCTTTCCCCAGACCGACTACTACCGTCTCCGCGCCGTGTTCGAACCGTACCACGCGCGCCTCGACGTGCTCCCCGGCGAACCCGATCTCGATCGGGACGGCCTGCCTCGCGTCTACGACCGCACGCTGGACACCCCGACCTGGCGCTTCGTCCGCGGTCAGGAGAACGCGCCGGACAAGTCAGCCCCGATGTCACCCGGTGTTCCGTCGCTGTTTACGTTCGCCCCCTTCGAGGTCCATCCCGTCCCCCTCCCGCCCGAGGCGTGGCAGCCCGAGCGCCGGCCGTGGGTCTTCGAGGCGCACCTTCGTGCCGCCTCCAACCGCATGGAAGCCGCCCGTGTCCGCCGCAACGACACCCGCGCACGCCTCGGCGCCATCACGAACGCGGAACCCCAGGTCGAACTCCGCATCGCCGAATCCCAACTTGCCGTCGCGAAACTCGACCTCGTTGCCGTCACTCGCCGCGCTGCCGCCCAGCGCGAGCAATGGCACGAAGGGGCCAAGACCCAATCCTCCCGTCGCGACGCCGTCATCGCCGAGCGCCAACTCGCCGTTGGCCGTCAGCAACTCACCCTCGACGAAACCGAACTCCGTCTCCTCCGCGCCGCCGCCGACAAGAAGGACTCGCTCTCCAAGGACCTTGCCGCCGCACGCGCAAAGCTCGCCGACCTCACCCAGACCGCCGCCGCGGAACCCGGCCCCGACGCCACCTTCACGCCGCTTTCGGGTGCCGCCTGGACCGCCACCCGTTTCCTCGATTCCACCAAGGACGACCCCGCCTCCGAGTTCCCCCGCACCAGCACGGGCCGTCGCACCGCCCTCGCCCGATGGATCACGGACCCACGGAACCCGCTCACCGCCCGGGTCGCGGTGAACCATCTCTGGAACCGTCATCTCGGCGCACCGCTCGCTCCCGTGGTCTTCGACCTCGGGCGCAAGTCCGGCACCCCACCACGCGCCGCCTTGATCGACTGGCTCGCCTCCGAACTCGTCGATCACGGATGGAGCCTGCGCCACCTCCACCGCCTCATCGTGACCTCGGCCGCCTACCGCATGGACTCCACGACCCGGGACGCGGCGGATACCGCTGCCCGCGATCCCGACAACCAATTCTGGTGGCGCCGCACGCCGCTCCGGCTCGAAGGCCAGGTTGTCCGCGACGCCATCCTCGCACTCGCCGGTGATCTCGAATCCCAGCGGGGCGGCCCGCCGGTCGCACCGTCGGCCCAGGAAGGTTCGCACCGCCGCAGCCTCTACTTCTATCACTCCAACAACGACCGGAACCTTTTCCTCACCACCTTCGATGAGGCGCTCGTCAAGGAATGCTACCGCCGCGAGCAAAGCATCGTTCCCCAACAATCGCTCGCGCTCCTTAACAGCCGGCTCGTAGGCGATGCCGCCCCGCGCATCGCCACACGCCTGATCGCCCAAACACCCGCCGCGACCGACGACGCCTTCATCCGTCAGGCCTTCCGCGAGTTGCTCGGCACGGATCCCTCAGAGGCCGAACTCACCGAATGCCGGCAATCCATCGAGCAATGGCGACAAGGCATCACCCCGGCCCCGAACAATTCTTCCAACGACCGCGCCCGTTCCAACCTGATCTGGGCGCTCCTCAACCACGGCGACTTCGTCACCCTGCGATGAATCCCTTGAACCGCCGCACCTTCCTCGCCGACCTCGGCATGGGCTTCACCGGCCTCGCCCTCGGCTCGCTCCTGCAACGCGACGCCCACGCTTCCGCCCCGGGCGCGTGGCGTCCCCCCGATGGCCAGCCCCACTTCGCACCCAAGGCCCGGAGCGTCATCTGGCTCTTCATGAACGGCGGCGTGTCGCACATGGAGAGCTTCGACCCGAAGCCCATGCTGACGAAGTACGCCGGCAAGACCATCGCCGAGACCCCGTTCGCCGACACGCAGGACCCCAAGAAACTCGCCCTCGAACGCCTCGTCGTACCCGACGCCAACGGGAACCAGCGCAACACGCTCTACCCGCTCCAGGTCGGATTCCGACGCCACGGTCAGAGCGGCATCGAGATCAGCGATTGGTTCCCACACATCGCCCATCACGCCGACAAGCTCGCGGTCGTCCGGTCCATGTGGACCACCGACAGCAACCACGGCGCCCAGACCCAGTTCCATTCCGGTCGCCACCAGAACGACGGCGATTTCCCAAACCTCGGCGCGTGGGTCCACTACGGCCTCGGCTCGCTCAACGAGAACCTGCCGCAGTTCATCTCCATCGGCACCCGCGAGTATTGGAACAAGCGCGACGGCCATTACCTCGGCCCGGCCCACGACGCCGTTCCGCTCCGCATTGATCCCGCCAATCCCCTCGACTTCAGCCGCCCGGAACGCGCCCTCTCGGCCGACGAGCAACGCACCGGCCTCGGCCTGATCCGACGCCTCAACGAACTGCGCGGCATCGAGTACCCCGGCGACCCCGCCGTCGCCGCCCGCATCGCCGCCTACGAGCTCGCCTACCGGATGCAGACCTCGGTGCCCGACATCGTCGACTTCTCCCGCGAGTCCGCCGAGACCCGCGCGCTCTACGGCATGGACCTGCCCCATTGCCGCGAGTTCGGCACCCAACTGCTGGCGGCCCGTCGACTCGTCGAACGCGGCGTCCGATTCATCCAGATCCAGCACGGCGGTGGCGGCGCCGGCGCCTGGGATGCCCACTCCGGTCTCAAGGCCAACCACGAAGGCCTCTCACGCGCCGTCGATCAACCCATCGGCGGCCTCCTCACCGACCTCGACCGCCGCGGCCTCCTCGACGAAACCCTCGTCGTCTTCGCCACCGAGTTCGGTCGGACCCCGGGATCCCAAGGCAGCGATGGACGCGATCACCACATCTTCGGCTTCAGCGTCTGGATGGCCGGAGGCGGCCTCAAGCGCGGCGTCGTCCACGGCTCCACCGACGAGATCGGCTTCCACGCCTCCCAGGACCGCCACTACGTGACCGACATCCACGCCACGATCCTCCACCAACTCGGCCTCGATTCACGCCGCCTCGAGATCCCCGGCCGCAAGCGCCTCGACATCGACCACGGCCGCCCCATCCACGCCATCCTCGCGTGAGGAGTCCCCAGTTCCCAGGTTCCCCCACGTAGCAGACGAGGTAACGAGGCTGTGGATGAATGAAGTTCCCAGTCCCCAGATTCCAGCTCCCAGAATGATGCGCGGTCCTCGTGCTGCTCCCGTCGAATCCCAACGGGATTCTGGCGCCAAGCCCAGGGTTGCCGAGCCTGCGAGGCTACCCTGGGTCTCGGTCCCATCCGATCCCAACCGCAACGCGGTTGTGGCCTCCCGATTCCCTATCGAGATCCCTCCCCCGCCGCCCTCCGCTTGATCCTCGTGACCTTGTAAACCGCCCCGTGCTTGTCATAGGTCGTCCACTCCCCGACCTGGTCCCCCGCCTCGAAATGCCCCGACCGCAGCTTCGTCCCATCCTTGCGGAACCACTCCCAATACCCCGACGGCTGCCCGTCCAACATCGGCCCGCGTGCCCAGAGCGAGCCATCGTTGTGGTATTGCAGATGCTCCGTCTCGACTGCGGTCCCGGTTCCCATTCTGTGTTCCGCTTTGCCCAAGACCAGCTTCCACCGCAAACACTGTTTTGCCCCAGGCCCCGCACTGGGCGCATCGTGACACTGCCCCATCCCGAACGGGGTGGCGACGTCCTCGTCGCCGTTCCAGAGCCTTTCCCTGGGCGATGAGGACATCGCCGGACCGGACCCACAACCCCGCATCGTAGCTGCCGAGGTCACGAGGCAGACCCGGATGAGTCCGAAGTTTTCAGTTTCAAGATTCAAGGTGTGCCGGCTTCAAACTTGAATCTTCCCCTACCCCCGCGGACTTGCCCAACCGACCGCACGAGCGTAGATGGTTCTCCTGGCGACACGCGAATCCGCGCAGCCCATGAACGGAGACCACGCATCATGAACCAGGACGCCATCAACGAATCCGAGTGGAAGAACACCGCCAACTGGACCGGCCCCCAATGGTTGTCCGTCTACTTCAGCAAACGCGACTCGCGTGTGTGGGTGCCCAAGCAGATCCCCGCCCTCGGATGGACCCTGAATCTGGGACAACGCGCAGGAGTGTTCTGGATGACCGCCTTTGTCATCGGCCTGCCCCTCTCCGTCCTCGCGATCTTTGTCTTCGCCGAGGCCGGACGCTGAACTCTGCGGCCGGTTCTTCACCCCGTGGAACTGTCACCCAGCCTCACGAAACACCTGCATATCCGGGAGGGTTGTTGCTACCCGGACTGGCCGGCGATCTGGAATGAAACCACTGGAATGAGGAGACCATCCAGGAGTTCTGGACCGGTGCGTCCTGGCAGATCCCCGGGGAAAGCCACGAACTGAGCTACGCGCTCGCCCAACTGCTCTGGCTGAAGATCGAGACCGTACTGGCTCCGCCCCGGCCAAAGCTCGTCGAGTTCATTGGCCAGGCAACAGGCGAGGACGCCGGCGAATCCGCCTTCCAGGCCGCCTTCGACGCGAGCCTGGGCGACCTGGTCGCCTC
>Ga0172372_10001297_pt1 | contig 38867 bp, 36 predicted proteins | sample LakKiv5m_2_FD_114544 | JGI IMG/M metagenome (GOLD analysis project Ga0172372, IMG submission 114544) | Freshwater microbial communities from Kabuno Bay, South-Kivu, Congo - kab_092012_9.5m | ecosystem: Environmental > Aquatic > Freshwater > Lake | place: Democratic Republic of the Congo...
AGCGCGCTCGACGCGCGATTCGCGAGGAAGGAGCGTGTCGAGACACGCGACTGACGAGCGGCGGCGACCCCGGCCCGGGGGAGCGAGCATGCGACGGGAGGGTTTTGCAGCATCCTGCTAGTCAGCCCACCTCGTACAGGTTGATGAACTTGTTGCCCTGGATGGGGATGCGACCGAGCAGGCTGGTGCCGCTCTCCATCTGGCGGGCGCCCACCTCGGTGAGGAGCACGCGGCCGCGGTGCGCGGACAGGTTCATCATCCAGCGGGCCAGGTAGAAGGGGCCGGCGAGCTCCCAGGGATCGGGCGGGCGCCGGGTCTCGGGCTGGATGCGGGCGACGCCGGGGGCCACCCCCACCGAGAGCCGGTAGCCGGCCTGGGAGGTGAGCTTCTGGAGCGCCAGCGCGGTCCGAACGGCGCGCCCCACCGCCTCCTTGAAGCCGGAGGCCACGGCCCAGCACACGAGGAAGCTGCCGTCGCCCCGCTCCCACACTTCGCCCCCGGCCTCGGCCACCACCCCGGCCCACTCCTGGGAGAGCACGGGCAGGCTGGTGCGCGGCGTGGAGATGGAACGGGGCGGCGGGGAGGCCTCGATGGCCATCACCACCACCGGAGTGGGGGGGACCGAGCGGAGCGGGCGACCGGCGAGCCCCGCCCCGGTGATGCCGGTGGGCGCGGCCGGGGCCTCGAGCACGTCGCGCACGAAGGTGCCGAGCTCGGCGGCGCCGGCGCGGTGCCCTTCGCGCATCATCAGCGCCTGGAGCGCCTCGCCCATCTCGCTGGCGTCGTGCCAACGGTCGTCCGGCGACCGGGAGAGGGTGCGGAGGAGGAAGGACTCGAGGTCCTCGGAGAGGTCGGGCCGGTACGCTCGGGGGCTCGGGACCTCGGCCCGGCGCACGCGCGCCAGGGTCTCGTCGCGGGACTTGGCCTTGAAGAGGCGGCGGCCGGTGAGGAGCTCGTAGAGCACGATCCCGAGCGAGAACAGGTCGCTCCGACCGTCGAGCGTCCGGCCCTCCACCTGCTCCGGGCTCATGTACGCGTACTTGCCGCGGATGACCTCCTGCGAGCCCACCTGGATGGCCGCCCGGGAGATGCCGAAGTCGGTGATCTTCACCTCGCCCGCGAGCGACACGAGGATGTTCTGCGGGGAGATGTCGCAGTGCACGATGTGCAGCGGGGCGCCGTCGGCGCCGGTGGCGGAGTGGGCGAAGCCCAGCGCCCGGAGCACCTCGCCCACGATGTAGAGCGCGAGGGGCACGGGGAAGTCGCCCAGCGCGCGCGCGCGGGTGAGCAGGCGGGCGAGGTCCGTCCCCTGGACGTACTCCATCGCGATGAAGAGGTGCTCGCCCTCCTCCGAGAGCTCGAACACCTGCACGATGTTGCCGTGCGCGAGCATCGCGGCGATGAACGCCTCGCCCTTGAAGAGGTCGCGGAACTCCTCGTCCTGCGCCAGTGAGCCGAGAATCCGCTTGATCACCACGGTCTTCTCGAAGCCCTTGGCCCCGCTGGAGATGGCCCGGAACACCTCGGCCATGCCTCCGGTGGCGATCTTCTCGACCACCCGGTAGGCCCCGATGCTCTCCGGAACCGCGTTGTCGGCCACGACACCTCCGCGGCGACGCTTATCCCCCGCAGGCCGCCGCCGCCCGCGGTAGGATGCGCCCATGTGGCTCCTCGCCTCGCTCGCCTGCCAGCGCGAGCTCGAGTTCCCCGACGGGCTGGCTCCGCTCGAAGAGAACCTGGCTCCCGATCCCGAAGGGGAGGGGGACTGGCCCGAGGAGCTCTCCATGGTCTCCGGCGACGACGGCGACCTGCACTGGACCCACGCCCGCGCGTACGTGCACGCCTCGGTCGAGGCGGTGGTGGCCGCGGTGGAGGAGCCCGAGGTCGGGGTGGATCGCCGCCGTGTGGCCGAGTGGGACGCCGAGACCCTGGACGACCCCGACTACGACCTCTCCTACGTGGTCCACACCACCGTCGTGGACCTCGTCACCGTGGAGTACGACCTGACCTGGCGGCACGGCCAGGTGGACGACACGGTGTGGGGCACCCGCTTCCAGAAGACCGAGGGGGACGCCCTCATCAAGCTCATCGAGGGGTCGATCGTCACGGCCGAGGTGGTGAACGGGGTGACCGAGGTCCAGGTCATCTACCACCTCGAGGCGCCCATGACCTCGACGGAGGACACGGAGAGCTTCGTCACCGACTTCTACGCCAGCGTGACGGCGGCCGCCCACGGCGAACCGCTCCCGACCTACGAGTGAGCGTGGCCGCGGCCCCCGAGGCGCGGCTCCGGGCGCTGGTGGCCCGCCTCCGCGCCGAGTGCCCATGGGACCGGGCCCAGACCTCCGCGTCCATGCGCCCCTACCTCCTCGAGGAGGCCTACGAGGTGCTCGAGGCGCTCGACGCGGCGGACCCGGTGCGGCTGCGGGAGGAGCTGGGCGATCTCCTCTTCCAGGTCTACTTCCACGCCCGGCTCGCCGAGGAGCGGGGGGAGTTCGACATCGACGTCGTCGCCGACGGGGTCGTGCGCAAGATGGTGGAGCGCCACCCCCACGTCTACGGCGAGGCGGACGAAGCCGATGCCGGCTCGGTGGGCGCCTGGGAGGCGCGCAAGGCGCGCGGGCGCGGGGACCGGTCTCGCCTGGACGGCGTCCCGGCCCAGCTCCCCGCCCTGCTCACCGCGCACCGGGTGGGGGAGAAGCTCTCCCACGTGGGCTTCGACTGGCCCGACGTGGCCGGGGTGCTCGCCAAGGTGGACGAGGAGCGGGCCGAGCTCGAGGCCGCGCTGCGCGCGGGGGACGCCGACGCCATCCGTCACGAGTACGGCGACCTGCTCCAGGCCTGCGCCCACCTCGGTCGCTTCCTCGGGGTGCCCGGCGAGGACGCGCTGCGCGAGGCCAACACGCGCTTCGCCCGTCGTTTCCGCGGCGTGGAGGCTCGCGCGCGGAAGGCCGGCGTGGCGCTGGAGGAGGCGGGCCTGGCCCGGCTCGAGGCGTGGTGGCAGGAGGCCAAGCGCGACGTCCCGGAGGGCGGTGGTTAGCTCCCTGCCATGATCGCCCTGGGCCTGTTCCTGGCCTTCACCCTGGTCCCCATCCTGGAGACCTGGCTCATCATCGAGGTGGGGCGCGTCATCGGCAGCTGGGAGACGGTGGCCTGGCTCGTGGCGATGGGGTTCGCCGGGGCCTGGCTGGGGAAGCGCGCCGGGGTGGGCGTGCTGCGGGAGCTGCAGGAGGACCTGCGGGGCGGTCGCTCCCCGGCCGATCGGCTCTGGGAAGGAGCGCTCGTGCTCGTCGGCAGCGTGCTGCTCGTCACCCCGGGCTTCCTGAGCGATCTCCTGGGCGTGCTCCTCTTCGTGGGCCCGTTCCGCCGCTGGCTCGTGCCCCGGCTCAAGCGGTGGGTGCTGGCCCGGGTGACGGTGGCCGGCGTCCACATCGGGCCCGCGGGCCCGGGGCCGGGAGCGCCGTCGCCCCGCCCCCGCTCGCGCTTCCAGCACCCGACGGCGTAGCTCCCGGCCACGCCGCGCGGTCAGTTCAGGGGCTCGTCCGGCTCCTCGTCCGCGATGTCCCCCGACAGCTCCTCGCGGTCCCGCCGCTCCTCGGCGAGCTCCAGGGCGTTCACCCAGCTCGCGGTGTCCGTCGGGTCCAGGCCGGCCGCCTTGTCGAACGCGGCCCGGCTCTGCGCCAGGAGCTCGCGGAAGGCCTCCGGGTCCCCGAACACCACCTCGTCGGTGGCCGCCTTCTCGCGCAGCACCTCTCCGAGGAGCGCCCAGGCCATGCCGGCCACCACGTTCTCGGGCAGGTCGTCCGTCCACTGACCGCCGGCCTCGAGGATGCGGATCGCCTCCCGCGCCTCGAGCTCGGCGTCCTCCAGCCGCCCCGTCTCGAGGTGGATCCGCCCGATCTCCATGCGCGGCTCGGCGAGCCGGGGCTCGACCCGCAGGATGGCCCGGAACGCCTCCAGGGCGTCGTCCACGCGGCCGTCGGCGCGCAGCTTCAGCGCCGCGAGGAACCGGGGTCCGAGGGCATCGAGGTGTGCTTCCTTCTCGTCCATCCGGCCTCCGGCCCCGCCGCTAACCGGTGAGGGCTTCGGGCGTGGTGGCGGCGGGCAGGCGCACTTCCCAGATCGTCCCGGGGCCGTCCACGAGGACGAGGGTGCCGCCGAGGCTGTTCACGAGGTCGCGGGAGATCGAGAGCCCCAGGCCGGTGCCGGTGGTCTTGGTGGTGCGGAAGGGCTCGAAGAGGGTGGCGCGGATGGGCTCGGGGATGCCCGGTCCGTCGTCCTCCACGCGCAGGATCACCTCGGTGTCCTGGCGCAGCAGGACGCGTACTCCGCCGCCGGCGCGACCCCGCACGGCGTCCAGCGCGTTCTCGCCGAGGTTCACGAGGACCTGCTGCACCGCGAGCATCGAGCCCCGGACCAGCGCGCCGGGCTCGGCCACCACCTCGAGCCGGACCCCGCGCTGGCGCGCCCGGTGCTCCAGGATCACCTGGGCGGACCGGACGGCGGCCTGCACGTCGAACACCTCGGGCGGCCCGGGGCGGCGGCTGAAGTCGCTGTAGCCCCGGAGCAGGGTCTCCATGTGCTCCACCTGGCCGAGCAGCTGAGGGAGGTAGGTGGCCAGCCGCTCGGGCTGCATCTCCAGCAGCTGGGCGAGGGCCTTGATGCCGAACAGGGGCTGCCGGAGCTCGTGGATGAGCCCCGCGGTGAGCAAGCCCAGCTCGGCGAGTCGCCGCGCTTCGGCGGAATCCGGATCGCGGTGGTTCATGGTGCCGCCACCTCCTGTTCGAGTCCCACGGTGATGGAGCACGCCAGTCCCGCGTTCTCCTGTACGTCCACGGCGTGGAGACGCAGGCGCCAGGCCCCCGCCTCCACCACCCGGCCGTCGTCGGCCCGGCCGTCCCAGCTCACGGTGCCGTCGGTACCCGGTACGCGGAGGGTCCGCACCCGGAGCCCGTCGCCGTCGCTCACCGTGAGCCGCCACCACGCGGGGGGGGTGCTGGCGCTGGTGGTCAGTTGGACGCTGTCGGCGTGCTCGTCCGCGCCGTCGTCGCCGTCGGGCTGGAAGCGGCCACGGTCCGCGGTGCAGGAGAGCCCGGTGGGGAGCTCGTCGTCGACCGCGCCGAAGCGGATGGTGGCGGAGCTGGCCCCGCCCGACCAGTCGCCCGAGAGCCGGTTGCCGGCGGTGTCCCGAACCTGATCGCTCACCACGAGGCTCCAGGCCCCGGAGTCCGCGTCCACGGTGCTGTCGGGGACGAGGGTGGCGGTGGTGAGGTCGACCGAGAGGGTGACGGCGAGGTCCACCGTGCCGTCGGGGCCGGTGAGCGTGAAGTAGGGGGCGACCACCGACAAGGAGCGCATCGGATCGGTGAAGACCACCTCGAAGGTGTCGACCTCGCCGTCCCACCCGCCCGCGGGGCTGGACTCGACGATCTGCGGGCGGACCGTGTCGCCCGACACCGTCACCGCGGCCGAGCCGTAGCCCCCGCCCCCGGTCGGGGCGAGGTGAAGGGTGGCGTCCCCGGAGTAGCCCTCGGGGAAGCTCCAGTCGAAGCTGGCGAGCCCGCTGGCGTCCAGGGTGAGCTCCAGGCCCTCGCCCGTCTCGGTCGCGTCGGGCACCCCGAGGTCGGCGCGGACGCTGAGGGTCGCGTCGCCCGCCACGTCGCCGGCGCAGTCGAGCGCCGACACGCTCACCAGCACGCTCGCGCCCACCGCGGCGGAGCTGCTGGAGGTGGAGACCGAAAGCGGCCCCGCCGCCGAGCCGTCGTTGGCCGCCACGTAGGCCACCCCGGAAAGTTCGTCGGCGCAGGCCTCCCCGTCCACCACCGCGGTCCGGATGCGGTGGGCGCCCGGGGCGGTGTAGGTGAAGCTCTGGGTGGGGTCCGACGAGCGGTAGTGGGTGCCTTCCTCGTCGAGGAGGTGCCAGACGATCACGGGCGAGCTCCCCGAGACGCTCGCCGCGGCGTCGGCGTCCACCACGGCCCGGCCGCCCACGAGGCAGAGGGTGGGCTCGTCCGTGCCCTCGAGGAGGAGGTCCGCCGTCGGCCCGTTCTCGCACGCGAAGTCGAGCACGTCGAAGTCCTCGCTCGTCCCCGAGATGCCGCCCGAGTCCGAGGCCTCGAGGTGCTCGGCGAAGCCCACGTCGGGGCAGACGAGCTCGGTGGCGGCCCGGCCCGCCACGAAGCCGGAGACCTCCATGGTGTCGCACAGCCCGGTGGCCGAGGTGAGCGTGACGGTGCCGCCGTAGGTCCCGATCGGGTTCTCCCAGGCGTCCACCGCCACCACCTCGACCACGCCGGGGTCAGCCACGTCGATCCAGGGGTCGATCTCGACGGTGAGGGCCTCGAGCGGGCCCGGGAGCACGTCGACGGGGCTCAGGGTGCCGAGCGTGACGCCCCCCTGCGCGGCGGTGATCTCGAGCTCGTCGCCCGCGACGGTGAGCGTGGCGGCGATGGAGGTGATGCCGTCGGAGTCGAAGGTCGCCGACGCCGGGCTCAGGCTGCCGGTGGTGTCGGCGAGGTCCACCGTGCCCCCGCTGGTGGGGAAGGTGTAGGGGTTGCCCCAGGCGTCGAAGCCCGCCAGCTGGAGGGTGAACGGCTCGCCGGCGGTCAGGCTGCCCACGAAGATGGTGAGCTCCACCTCGTCGAGATCCCCGTTGAGCACGGGGAGCGCGTCGTCGCTCCGACCTTCCAGTCCCAGCACCCGGGCGCGGAGCTCGGTGCTGGTGGTCGCGAAGGTGACGGTGCAGACGAAGGCGTGGCCCCGTGCGGTCGGCTCGGCCACGGCGCAGGACAGCGTCCCCGTGTCGTCGGAGAACTCGACCGGGTCGCCCCCGGAGGGGTCGTAGGGAACGGCGTTGCCCCAGGCGTCCGAGACCTCGACGTCGAGGTCGAAGGGGTCCCCCGCGATGATGGTGCCCACCCCGGCGCTCAGGCGGACCTCCACCGGCGCGTCGGGGACGACCTCGACCGGGTCGGACACGCCGCTCAGCCCCTGGGTGGTCTCGGCGCGCAGGGTGACGGCGGACCCGCTGATCATCGGGGTGGCGGTGCAGACGAGTCGGCCGCCCTCGAAGGCCCCGCAGGACTGCTGGCCCACGCCGCGCAAGGGGTCCAGCCCCCCGGCCGAGTCGGTGAGGACGACGGACCCGGCGACGTCCTCCACGAGGTTCCCCCACGGATCCACGGCCTCCACCTCGACCAGCAGGAGTCCGGTGCCCGCCACGACCTCGTTGGGGTAGGCGCCGACCCGCAGCCCCGCGGCGTCGGCGGGACGGACCTCGAAGGTCTCGCTCACCCCGTCGGCGAGGCCCAGCCCCAGCGTGTGCAGGCTGTTCACCTCGCAGGCGCCGGTGAGGGTGATCGACCAGGGGCCGGGCTCGGAGAGGTCGATCTCCTGCTGGAAGGCGCCGGCGCACTCCTCGTAGAGGAGCAGCTCCAAGGGCTGCGGGCCGAGGGGATTGCCGAACTGGTCGCGCAGGACGAGGTCCACGTCGAAGGGGACCCCGGCCACGGCGGTGAAGGGGTCCGACGGGAGCTCGATGTCCACGCTGTCCAGCGCGCCGGCCTCCCAGGACACCAGCACCGCCGCGGGTGTGATGACCGGGCTGTCCACCGCCGAGAGCGTAAAGGTGACGTCGTCCGGGAGGGAGGAGGAGACGAGCAGGGTGGCGGTGCCGTCGTCGTCGAGCTGGCCGCGCACGCCGACGCCGTCGCTCAAGGGCACCGCCCCGTCGAGGCCCACGCTGAACGCCACCCCGGCGGCGTCGAGCGCGCTCGTGGCGCGCACCTCCACCGGGAGCGCCTGCGCGACCACCTGGTGGTCGGGATCCTCGAGCCGGAGGTGCAGCGCGGCGGCGCTGTTGGCGTCGAACGCGGCGTCGTCCACGGTGATCGAGAGGTGGTCGGCGCGGGTGTCGGTGACGCTGAAGGCGTCGGGGAGGGTGGCTTCGAGGCCTGCCGGGGTCACCACGCGGAGGTCCCAGGTGCCCACCGGGAGCCCCTCTGGCACGGTGCCGGTCAGGGTCGTGTAGTCGACCAGGTCCACCCGGGAGAGCTCGCGCACGTCCGGGCCCTCCAGCCAGAGCCGGAAGCTCGCGTCCACCCGCCCGTCGTCCTCCTGGAAGCCGCGGACCTGCACGTCCGGGAAGAAGGCCTCGCCGGAGACGCGGATGTCGGTCTCCTCCCCCCGCCACCCCCAGTTCGGCACGACGGCGTCCACCCGGGGGGCCTCCGGGGTGGGGCTGCAGGCGGCGAGCAGAGTGAGGGCGAAGGTCAAGCGACCGCCCAGGGAGACGTCAATAGACTACCCTGTACCCGGCGACGAGGCTGCCTCCGCCCACGGATCCTTCGAAGGAGACGGAGCCGCCGCGCGCGGCGGCGAGGAGGTAGCGCACCTCCCCGTAGAGCTCGCTCGTGCCGAAGCGAAGCCCGGCGCCGCCGTGGAGGAGCACCCCCGGGGGCCCGAGGAAGGTCCCCGCGACCCCGGGCTCGCCGTTGAACTCCGTGGTGAGGCCGTAGGGGAGGAGCACCAGCGACGCGCCGGTGTCCAGGACCCGCCGACCCACGCGCTGCCCGGCACCGAGGCCGATCTCCACCGGGACGAACTGGGCGCGCACGCGCACCGTGCCCCCTGTGACCTGGTCGGGCACGTCGCTGGAGAAGCGGTAGGTGCCGACCCCCACGCGGAGGTGGAGCACCTCGGGCAGGAGCGGCAGGCGGGTCTGCGTGACCACCTCGCCGGTGGGGGTGTCCACCGCGCCGAAGTTGGTGATCCACCCCGCCGAGAAGCCGACGCTGCCCCGCACCGGGCGAGGGACGAGCTCGAGCTCGGTGGCCACCGAGCCGCCGCCCGACTCGGCGCGGATGGCCACCGTCCCGCTCCGGCTCCCGGGCGGGGGCGTGTACACCGCCTCGAAGGTGCCGTCGGCGCGGGGGCGGGCCTGGGCCACGGTCCCGGAGGCGGCGGTGATGACCACGGCCTCGTCGCGCACCGGGATGCCCCCGGCGTCGAGCATGCGCACCTCGACGGTGGCCGTCTCCCCCGTGCCGGTGCGCAGCGGGCGGGGCCGGACGTCGATGAACATCTGCCGGACCTGGCCGGCGCGCACGGGGAGCTCGACGGCCGCCCAGAGGTCGGGGCGTTCGGGATCGGGCAGGTTCACGGCCTCGCCCGGGAGGACGATCTGTTCGCGCTCGACGCGCCCCGCCGCGGCCCGCACCCGCAGCACCCCGACGGCGTCCACCCGCGCGCGGGCCCAGCCGGCGGCGTCGGTGCGCAGGTTCAGGGCGGTCGGCCCCACGTCGATCCGCACCGGCACGGACAGGAGCGGGTCGCCCCGCCGGTCGCGGACCCGCACGCGGACGTCGACGAGGCCCTCGGCCGACGCGGCGCTCAGGTCGAGCGCCCAGGGCGCGCCCACGCCGGGAGGGGCGCGCCAGCTCGCCTCGACCCGGTCGCCCCCCGCGGCGGTGGCCGCGGTGGCGTCCAGGTCGGCGCGGACGGCACCGTCGGCGGGCACCGAGGTGAGCACGCCGTACCGGGCCCGCAGCTCCACCCGGTCGGCGGGGAGGCGCTCCCCCGACGCGTCGGTGAGCGTGGCCTGGACCTGGGCGAAGGGGAAGTCCGCGGAGAGCGCCTCCGGGTAGACGCGCAGGTCCAGCCGCGCGGGTCGGCCCGAGCTCGTCGGGAGGCGCCACGTGCCCGCGGAGGCCTCCACCGCGCACTCCACCCGGACGTCGAAGGCCCCCGCCACGGGCGGGGCGCGGTACCGGTACACCCCGGGCCGGACCAGGCGCGGCGCCTCGCGTCCCCCCGCGCCCGACCGGCAGGTGGGATCGGCCCCGGGCCAGGGGAGGCCGGCGGGGGTCCACGTCCCGAGCCAGAGCTCCGGCAGGGGCGCCCCGGGCACCGGCACCTCGATCCCCACCAGGGTGGGGGTGGTGACCGTGGGCAGGGGGGTGGTGAGCTTCCGGCTGTTGCCCAGGTCGTCGGTGGCCAGGAGCTCGGCGCTCGCCTCGCCCGGCCAGACCTCGAAGGAGAGCTCGGCCTTGCCGTCGGCTCCCGCGGTGAACGGGCCGTAGGCGCGCCGGCCCACCCGCACGGTCACCGTGCCGCCGGCCCCCACGTCCACCGAGGCGGACTGCCGGGCGCGCAGGGGCACCGCGGCGAAGGCGGGCGCGGTGCCCGGGTCGGTGAGGTCCGCCAGGGCGACGCCGAGCTGGCGAGCGGTGCGGTCGGGCCCGGGCTGGACCGCGACCACCGCCTGCCGCTCGACCACCCGCACCTCCAGGACCCGCCCTTCGGAGACCCGCGCCACCAGCTCGGTGGGGTCCACGGGCATGGCGAGCGGGAAGCGGAGCTCGATCCGGTCGGCGCCGACCGCGCCCACCACGGGCTCCGGGGCGCCCAGGAGCTCGCCCGGGGCGGGGCCCACCGGCAGGGTGACCGTCTGGGTGGAGCCGCCCAGGTCCAGGCGGACGCGCACCGGACCAGCTCCCGCGGGGGTGAGCGTCAGCTGGGTGCGCGCCCCGGCCGTGTCCACGGGGCCCAGCGTGGCCCCCTCCGCGCTGACCACCCCCCCTTGGGCGGGCACCGGGCCGTCCCCGCCCACCAGCACGAGCTCCACCCGGCCGGGCTCGCCCGGCCGCAGCGGACCGTCCGGGGTGGCCGCGACGAGCTCCACGGCCAGCGCCACGGCGGCCAGGAGCATCACGGTCGGAGCTCGAGCCGGATCGGGGGCGCCGTCGTGTCCCGCGCCACTCCCCAGGTGACCTCGGCCACCTGGCCCAAGAGCCCGCGGGCGCTGACCTGGATCTGGTTCTCCCCTTCGGTCAGGGGCACGCTCGCCGTCCAGCGGCCGGTGGGGTCGGCGCCCGCCGTGACGAGCCCGGTGCCCGTCCGGATGCTCACCGTCGCGCCGGGTTCGGTGGTGCCCGAGAGGTCCAGCGCCGCCTCACGCGTGCGCGTCGTCTCGGGCCAGGCGACTTCGAGGAGCAGCGCGTCGGGCGCGGGCGCCACCAGCGCCGCCCGGTCCCGCGGGGCGACGACGCGGTTCCCCGCCCCGATGGTCTCGGCGCCGGGCAGGTTGGTCGAGACCTCCCCCCGCTCCGCCTCGACGGCCAGGGTGTCGTCCGGTGCGCGGACCACGGTGAAGTCCGCGTCCGTGGCGCGGACCTCCCGCCCGTCGGCGCCGACCGCGAGGCCTCGCCCGCCGGCCCGCACCCGCGCGGTGACCCGCCCGCCGTCCAGCTCCACCCGCAGTCCGGAGGCGTCCACCGAGACGACCTCGATCGAGGTCGTCTCCTGCACGGTGAGCTGCGCGTCCCCGCCGAAGTCCAGCACCGCGGTCCCGTCCGTGGCCGCCACCAGCCGGTCGCGGGGCCGGACCGGTTGACCGACCTCGGCGGGGCCGGTGCCCTCGGGCCGGATGTGGTCCACCTGCCCGCGCACCTGCACGATGCGGACGCCGGCGTCCGGCGACGCCTCGAAGAGCGCCACCCAGCCGGCCCAGGCCGCGCTCAGCACGGCCACGAGCGCCACGACGAGCATGATCCAGCGGCGCATCACCCGCCCACCGGAGCCGGCGCCACGGGGGCCCGGAGCCGCCAGGTCCCCCCGGTGACCGGCTCCTCCAGGGTGGCCCCGTGCTCGGCGAGCACCTGGCGTGCCACCCAGAAGCCGAAGGACGCCGCCCGCCAGTCGTCCTGGCTGGAAACGACCGCGGAGAGCGCGAAGCTCATCCGGTGCTCCGGTCCCTGGCGATCCACCTGCACCTGGAGGCGGGCTCCCGGCGCGGCCACCGCGCGGATCGAGGTCAACAGCTGCCCCACGGCCCGGCCCAGCTGGGCGGCGTCCCCCGCCACCCAGGCCGGCGCCCGGCGATGCTCCACCTGGAGCTGACGGGCCTCGAGCGGGCCCCTCATCAGCGCGAGCACGTCGGCGATCACCACGTCCAGATCTACCACGCCCGGTTCATCGGCCGACGCGGGCTCCCGCGTGAAGCGGAGCAGCTGCGCCACGATGTCCCGGCACCGGAGCGCCTCGCGCTCGGCCGCGTCGAGCAGGGGGGTCTGGCGCTCGTCCGCCCGCGCCCGGGCGAGCTGGATCATGCCGAGGAGCCCGGCCAGCGGGTTGTTGAGCTCGTGGGCGAGGCCGGCGGACATCTCGGCCACCGCCGCGAGCTGCCCCGACTGGACGAGCCGGGCCTGGGCGTCCCGCAACTCGGCGGTCCGGGCCTCCACCCGCTGCACCAGTTCGCGGTTGAACGCCTCGATCTCCTCGTTCTTCGCGGCGATCTCGGCCCGGCTGCGCTCGATGGAGCCGGCCATGAGGTTGAAGGTGCGCCCGAGCGCCGCGAGCTCGTCGGAGCCCTGCTCGGGGACGCGCTGGCTCGTGTCGCCCTCGCCGACCGCGCGGGCGGCCTCGCGCAGGCGGCGCACCGGCCCGATGATGCTGTTGGCCAGGAACCAGCCCAGCACGCCGGCCACGACGAGGGAGACCCCGCCGATGTACCAGGTCTTCTGGCGGATCTCCTTCCCCGCGGACTCCACGGCGGCGGCGGGCTCGGCCACGACCACCACCAGCTCGTGGCCCGGCACGCGCGCGAGCGAGGCGAACACGCCGCGATGCTGCTCGTCCAGGTAACGGACGTCGGCGCCCGCGCTGGTGAGGAGCTCGCGGAACCGGTCGGGGAGCACGAGACCGCTCCCGGGGCCCGCGCGGTACAGCGTGGTGCCGTCGGTGGAGAGGAGCGCGGCTTCGCCCTCCTCGCCGGCGGCCAGCGCGATGCGCGCCGGGATCTGGCCGAAGCCGAGCTCCACCCCGAGCACCACCCCGTCGCCCCAGGGCGAGGCGAAGCTCGCCGGGATGACCGGTCCGGCTCCGTCGGGCGGGAGGTAGGGGTGGCCCCAGGCCACCTCGCCGGCGCGCGTGACCGGCGGCAGCTCCTGCCGCAGGCGGTGGACCCGGTCGGGGGTGAGGGCCTCGTGCCCGGGGACCCACTCGGGTTCACCCCGCCGCAGGTACACCGGGGGCGCCAGCTCCTCGCCCTCCGCCGACTGCAGCACGGCCACGCCGAGCTCGGGGAAGAGCCGGTAGGTGGCGATGAGGAAGGCGCGGCGCACCTCGGGCTTGGACTCGCCCAGCCGGAAGTTGGCGAATTGCAGCTTCAGCACGCGCTCCAGGTCGTTCAGTTGCCGGGCGCTGACCGACGCCAGTTGCTCGGCGGTCCGGTACTGGAACTCCACCGTCGTCGCGGTCATCCAGGTGGAGGTGGCGCGGCTCGCGGTGGCGGCGAGGAACACGAGCGGGGGGGCGCAGGCCAGCGCCAGAACCAGGACGACGCGGGCCCGCAGTCGCATGGGGGACGATTAGCCCGCGCGGTCGGGGGAAGCCCCTCGCATCGGGGCGCCGGGGACCCGCGGCGGGGCCCCCCTCCTCATGCGTGGATCGGAGCGCCCAGCTCCGCGCGGGCCCAGCTCCAGATCTCGCCGGCGAGGTGGGCGTGCCGGCGCTCGTCCTGCGCGATCCGCGCCTCGGCGCGGTCCGGCACCTCGTCCCGGTGGCTCCGGGCCTCCGCCCGGTCCGCGGCCCGGCCCTCGCCCTCGACGCCGTCCACGAGCGAGCTCACCGCGATTCGGGCCAGCATGGCGGCGCGCTCGCCGCGCTCGGGGGGAGCCGGCTGCAGGGGCGCCACCCACACCGGGCGATCCGTCTCCCGCGCCGCGAGGCCGAAGCAGAGCCAGGCGTGCTCGGCCTCGTCCACCGCCGCATCGAGGGCACCGCCCACCAGGGCCGGGGGAGCGCCCAGGGCCCGCAGCTCGGCGGCGAGCTCGAAGAAGGCGGCGATCGAGGCGTGCTCGTCGCGCCCCCGGTCCACCCAGGGCGACGGAGCCGCGCGGGTGAGGGGCCGGACCACGGCGCCGGCGCGCCGGAGCGCGCGACCTTCGATCACCAGGGGCCAGTACCCGGGGATGAGGCCCGCGCTCACGCCCAGCGACAGGGTGGGGTCGAGCCGGGAGGCGTACCGCGGGCGGGGAAGGCTCCCGGCGTCGGCCGGGGGGAGCTCGTGGCCGGGCCAGACGAGGGTGTCGAAGTGGACCGCGGCCGGGCCGGCGCTCACCCCGCCGCCGAGCACCAGGCCGTCGGGGGCGCGCGCCCGTACCGACCAGCCGGCCTCCAGGTCCACCCCGCCCATGCTGACCCAGGTGTTGGAGTACTCGTTCCGCAGCTCGGGGCCGCCTCGGACCCCGATCTGCCAGGTGGGGACGGCGAGGCGAGACCAGCGCACCCGGGTGAAGGGGCCCACGGCCGGGGCGAGGTCGCCTCCGACCCGCGGGCTCCATTCCCAGGCGGCGCCGGCGCCCAGGCCGAAGTGACCACGCCCCTGGAAGGTCCAGCTCAGGTCCACGGTGGCGAAGACCTGACCCATGGCGGCGGCGGTGTCGGGGAGGAAGAGCCCGCCGCAGGCGAGCGCCCAGGCGTGACGCGCGCGAAGGCCCACGGCGCGCCTCAAAGCGACCGGAGGAAGGTCTCGAGGTCGGCCATCTCGGCGTCGGAAAGCGCGCTCGTGTCGCCCATCACCCCGGCCCGGGAGAGCTCGAGGAGGTCGCGGAGGCTCGGGGCGGAGCCGTCGTGCAGGTACGGGGCGGTGGCGGCGATGCCCACGAGGGTGGGGGTGTTGAGCCCGTCGACGCCGAACATGTCGTGGTCGGCGTTGTCGGTGTAGAGCGGGGCGGGGTGGCAGTCGGCGCACTGGGTGTCGGCCCGCTCGAACAGGATCCGTCCCCGCTCGATCGCCGGGTCCTCACGGCCCCGCTCGGGGCCGTCCGGCACCCGCAGCGTGTCCACGAAGGCCTGGATGCGGGCCGCGTCGAAGGCGCTCAGGCCGTCGCCGCCCATCCGCCCCTGGCTCGTGATCATCGCTTCGTCGGCGACGGAGGGGACGTTCTCGGTCCAGGTCACCGGCGCGGTGAGGGAGACCGGCGCCGAGAGGGAGGGCGTCTGGCGGACGCCGTCGGTGAAGGACCAGGTGAAGCCGTCGTTGCGTCCCTGGTAGTGGCAGGTGGAGCAGCTCACCCCCGCCCCCGACGAGGCCATCCGGCGGTCGGTGGCGGAGAAGAAGAGGCGGCGTCCCTGCGCGACCTCGGAGTCGAGCCCCGAGGCGCCCAGATCGAAGCCGGCGGCGGCCTCGTAGGCGAGCCCGCTCGTGGTGGAGAGCTCCGCGGCCCGGCGCACCAGCGCCCGCGCCTCGGCGGGGTCCAGCGGCTGCAACGAGCGGTCGATGAAGCTGTGCACCCAGGCGTTGTCGCCGGTGAAGGCCACCCCGCGGGGCCCCTCGGCGACGGCGACGAACGCGGCGGGCGCCACGGTGAACCCGGCTTCGCCGAGGGACACCGAGCCTCCGGTGTCGAACTCGCGGTCGCAGCTCCGGCAGTCCGCGTCGAGGTAGACCGGGGTGGTGGAGAGCGCCACCACGGTGCCGGAGGCCTCCATGGTCGCGTAGAGCACGTCGCCCGCGGGGGCGACGGCCACCGAGGACAGGTAGCTGCGGACCACCTCCGAGCGGTCGTCGGTCTCCAGGAAGCCCGCCACGAACACCACGGACAGGTCGAACGCGTCGGGGGTGCCGGGGCCGGGGCGGGTGGGGACGAGGACCACGCCGGGGTTGAAGCGGGAGAGCTCGAGCCCGGCCGAGCCGTAGCCGCTCGAGCCGCCGCCGAACCCGGAGTCGCCCTCGCCGAAATCGAGGTCACCGTCGTCGGAGAGCGGGTCCGCCACCTCGCGCGAGGTGTCGGCGTAGAGCACGGGTACGGCCAGGAGGCGCCCGTCGGCCGACGCCCAGGGGTCGCCCGTGGCTCGGCGGGCGAAGGCGGCCTGGCCTTCCTGGCCGGCGCCGAGGAGCTCGGGCAGGCCCACCGCCGTGACCGTGCCCAGGTCCAGGTCCACCCAGTGGAGGTCGCTCCCCAGCGCGGAGGCCACGTAGAGCGAGCGGCCTTCGGGGTGCAGGGCCAGCCAGGTCGGTTGGCCGCCCACCGCGAAGCGGCGCTTCTCGGCGAGGGTGGCTCCGTCGAGCTCGAGCACGAGATCCGAGGTGGAGAGCGCGACGTAGACGGCTTCGCCGTCTTCGCGGGCCACGATGCCCACCGGCTCGGCGCCGACCTCCACCGTCTCTTCCAGCTCCAGGCTCCCGCCCCGTTCGCGGAGCACCGCGACCGAGCGGGTGTCTCGGAGCGTGACCCAGACCCGGTCTCCGGCACGGGCGACCCGCGCCGGCTCGGCGTCCAGGTCGACCGAGGTGACCGCGCCCGACCGGGTCCCCACGCGCTGCAGGGCGCGCTGGTCCACGTCCACGAGGTAGACGGCGTCGTGCTCGGGGGCCCCGACCGCGGTCTGGCTGCCGGTGGGGAAGGTCTCCTCGCGGAGCCCGTGGGTACACCCGACCGCGAATGCGGCAATGGAGAGGATCCTCATACGTGCTCCGTGCGCCCATCGTCAGTATGACACCCCCCTGGCGTGCCCGCGACGACGACACAGGTGTCGCGGTAGACGGTCCGGCGGTCGCGCCGTAGGGTGAGCCCATGGTGCTCTTCATCGGGCTCGTGCTGGCGGGAACAGGGGACGAGGCGTACCTGGCGGGCCTGGAAGCCTGGCAGGGCTCGGACTGGGAGGGGGCGCTCGCCCGGGCGCGGGAGGCCCAGGGGCTGGAGCCCGACCACCGGGCCGCGGCGCTGCTCGAGGGCTACGCGCTCATGCGGCTCCACCAGAAGGACGAGGGTTCGGCGCGCCTCCGTCAGCTCTCGGAGCTCCCCGCGGACGACTCCACCGAGCGGGAGGTGCAGCGGCGCGCGGAGCGGGCGTGGCGCCGGTACGCGGAGCGGTTCGCCCGGGAGCTCGTGCAGCTCGACGGGTACGCCCAGTCCGGGCCCCAGTTCAGCTACGGGGCCACCCGCCTGCGCGGCGGGTGGGGGGCGGCGCTGACCGTGGCCCTGCCCGGCCCGGTGGAGGCGCGGGTGGGCGTGTCCGCGCCGCTCCCGGACTTCGGCCTCTTCGAGATCTCGGGTGCGCGCTTCGACCTGTGCGCGGTGACGCGCCTGCCGGTGGGCCGGGGGGTGTGGACCGCCGACCTCGCGCTCGGCCCGACGCTGTGGAACGCGACGGGCAACTACTGGCCCGAAGGCTCCCACCGCTACACCGGGCTCCGCGCGTCTGCGGGGCTGGACGTCAGGCCCGCGTGGCGCTTCGGCTTCCGCGGCGAGCTGGGAGGCCAGTACTACTTCGGGGCCGCGGACCTCCCCCACACGCTCCCTTTCGACGTGCGGTTGGGACTGACCACCTGGCTGGGCGGGAAGCGCTGAGACGGGCCCGGACCCCGCGCATCACCGCCGGCGGCGCTTGGGCTTCCGGGTGGGGCGGACCCCGTCGTGGTTGCGACGCCACCACTGCGCGGCGCCTTCGGGCGTGCCCACCCCGAAGATCCGGGCGAGCGCCGACCAGTCCGCGCCGGCGGCGAGGGCCTCGGCGCCCGCGCGCAGCCGCTCCGCCTTCCACGCCGAGCGGCGCTGCCGGCGCTCGTGCCGCCCGGTCTCCCGGCTCTCGGTCGAGGGGCGCCGCATGAGCGGGTACTCCAGACCGGCCCGAATCGCGTACCGGCGTGCCTTGGCCCGGAGCGCGTCGCTCGAGAGGCCGACCCGCGCCGCCACCCGCTCGAGCTGCTTCTCCCGCCGACGGGGGGTGTCCTTCCGGTCTGCCATCTTCTTCAGCAGCTGGTACACCTCTTCGCCGGTCATCGGGGCCTCGGCCGCGAGCTTAGGCGACCGGCGCGCGCCGATCAACGGCGCGGGGGCCTACTCCCAGGAGAGCCGGTACCCGCCGAACTGGAAGCTGGCCGCGCCGGGGGTGACTCGGTGGCGGCCCCGGCGGGCGGGCTTGCGGTTCATCTCCACTCCGTCGGTGAAGATCTCGACCTCGGCGTAGGCGCCGTTCCGGTCCCGCAGCATGCGCAGCGCCAGCACCGCACCACGCCCCTTCCCGGCCAGGATCTCGCCGTCCTCGCCGATGCCGATGAACGCCTCCTCCAGGTCGGAGATGTCGAGCGCGCGGCGAGGCCCGCCTTCCCGGCGATAGCTGAAGCTGCCCCCGAGGCGCAGCCGCATCGCGCGGCGGCGGAGGAGGACGAAGCCGGCGAGGCCGCCCACCGCGAGGGTGACCACCCCGAACAGGAGGACGAGCAGCCCCAGGATGCCGGTCGAGTAGGAGTAGGCGACCGGCGCCAGGGCGGACTGCGCGGGGCGGATGGGGTCCAGGCCCATGGCCTTGATGCCGTCTCCCGGCAGCAGGGAGAGGTCCCCCGAGATGGTGACCGGGAGCTCGACCTGGTGGGTCTTGGGGAGGAGCGCCAGGCCGGAGCCCGGCAGGGAGAGCGGGACGGCGAGCTGGGCCCGCGGCGCCAGCTCGATCTCGGCGGGGAAATCGGGTGTGGCGGCACCCTCGACGCGCACGTTCGTGAGCCGGGCGCCGACGAAGCGGGTGCCCGCGGAGAGCTCGATGGTGGCCACCGGGTCGTCCTCGGTGGGACCCTTGACCACCCGCGCGCTGAGCTTCGCCGAGGCCACGTCGCTGCGGACGAGGGGCGCCAGCCGATCCAGGCGGAGGCGGGCCACGTAGGCGGCCATCCACTTGTCGAAGGGGGTGGCGGTGGTGTCCACCCGGACCGAGCCGGGGAACACCTGCTCGGCGAGAGCGACCCCGGGCTCGTGCACGGGGAAGCCGGGCGGGGAGCCGACCGGGAACAGGGTGGCGGCCACCAGGCGGTCCGTCAGCCCGGCCTTCATCGAGTCGACCAGCTTCTCCGAGCCGCGGACCGCGCGGCACCCGCTACCGCCCGCGCTGAACTCCGAGTTGATCGCCGGCGTGTGGCAGAACGACCCCAGGAGGTAGACGTAGCTCTGGGTGGGGCCGTCGGCCTTGGTGAGCTGCTGGATGGCGAAGGCGTAGCCGGCGCCGAGGTCCGTGAAGTCCCGCGCGGAGGTCAGCTCGAGCGCCCGGATCTGATCGGCCAGCGCGGTGCGCCCGGCGTCCTCGATCCGCGTCAGCGCCAGGGCCGAGGTGGGGCGGATGTGGATGGTGAGGATCTGCACCCAGTCGCCCGCCGGCAGGGCGCTGACGAGCGCGGCGATCGAGGCTCGGGCGGCCTGGGCGCCGGCCAGCTGGGTGCCGGTCGTCTCCAGGACGAAGAGGTGGCGGATGGGCTCGGAGGCCGAGGCCTGCAGCGAGGCGGCCAGGGCCTCCTCGGCGGCGCTCAGGGCCGGCGGCGGGGGAGGCGGTGGCGCGGCCGGCTGCTTGGCCCGCGGGCGAGCGTCCGCCGGGGAGCACAGCGCGACCAGGAGGGCGAGGAGGAGCGACACCGCCGGCCATGTAGCCTGAGGCTCGGCCCTCGGCCATCGGTTCGACGTGAGCCGGATGGGCCTAGAGCGCGCCCTTGAGCGCCTTCACGAGCTTTGGGGTCAGCTTGGCCCAGTCGGCGTCGTCGGCCTTGGTGATCGTCACGAAGTCGTTCACGGCGAAGACGCCCTTCACGCCCCCGACGGCCCACACCGCGGCGCCGAGCGGGTGCTTCTCGGCCTCCTCGGCCGAGCTGAAGGACAGCGAGCCCTTCTCCACCACCCGGACCGAACACGAGAACTTCCGCGCGTTCGGGTTGGGGGTGTCCTCCGGGGTGACCTCGATGGACTTCTTCGAGGCCTTGGCCTTCTTCTCGACCGGTTCGGCCGCCGCGGGCGCAGGGGCGGGCGCCGCGGGGGCGGCGGGCTCGGGGGTGGCCGCGCGGGGAGCGCCGTGGTCGTGGCCGTGGTCGTGACCGCCGCCGTGGTCGTGCCCGTGATCGTGGCTCGGGGCCTCCTCGCGGGCGCCGCCGTGGTCGTGGCCGTGGTCGTGGCCGCCGCCGTGGTCGTGCCCGTGGTCGTGCCCACCTCCCGCCGGCGCGGCGGGGCGCGCGGGGGCGGGCTTGCGGCGAGGCGGGGGCGGCGGCGGAGGGGCGTCGGCCACGGTGGTGTTGCGCCCCATGAGGGTGGCGGCGATCTTCTGGGCGACGCGGACGGGCAGGGAGAGGAGCTTCTTGAGCATGGCGGTCGGCCGATAACCCGCCCGCGCCCCGTCATCCTGGCCCGCGCCGCGAGCCGCGCTACACGGCGCTGGGTTCCGGAGCGTCCGCGTCGGGGTAGGATGCCGGGCTGGAGCTCACGATGGTCCTGTTCCTCCTCGCGTGCGCGGTAGAGCCCGGGACGGTGACGCCGGACCCGGCGGCAGGCCCCACCTGGTACGCGGACGTCGCGCCGCTGGTGGACGAGCACTGCGTCCGCTGCCACACCGACGCCGGGCAGGCCTCCTCCTTCGGCGATCCCGCCACGGTCGCCGCGCTCGCGCCCACCATCGCGGCCTACACCGCCGAGGGCCTCATGCCACCCCCCGCTCCCGATCCGGAGTGCCGGGACTATGCCGACTCCGAGCGGTACGTGCTCACCGACGAGGAGCGCGCGGTGTTCCAGGCGTGGGCCGACGCCGGCGCCCCGCTGGGCGACCCGGCCGACACCGTGGAGCCCACCCCGCCCATCACCCTGGCGCCCTGGGACATCGAGGTCCGGGCCGGGCAGGCCTACCAGCCGGAGTTCCTGGACGGGCAGAACGACTACCGGTGCTTCCTGCTCGAGGTCGGGAACGACGCGGCGGTCTACCTCACCGGGCTCGAGCCGCTCGTGGACAACCCGTCCATCGTCCACCACGTCGTGCTCTTCGAGGCAGAGGACGACGAGCTCCCCACCGAGGGGGATCCGGCGAACGGCTTCGCGTGCGGGGGCTTCGGCGAGGACGGCTGGGACTTCGTGTCCGGCTGGGCGCCGGGCGGCAGCCCGGTCCAGCTCCCCGACGGCTACGGCATCAAGCTGCGGAAGGACGCCAAGCTGGTGCTCCAGATGCACTACTTCAACAGCTTCGAGGGCGCGTCCTCGGAGGTGGACCAGAGCGGCTACGGGCTCCTGACCGCCCAGGAGGTGGACCAGCGGCTCTACGTCTACCCCATGGGGGCCTACGACTTCGTGCTGCCCGCCGGCGATCCCGACGTGGTGGTGCCGTTCATGGTGCCGTGGAGCGAGGACTGGGGCAGCCTCTCCATTCTGGGCGTGTTCCCCCACATGCACCAGCTCGCGACCGGCTTCGACTACCGCGTCCAGCACCCGGACGGGACCTCGACCTGCCTCTCGACGCTGGACGGCTGGAACTTCCACAACCAGATCACCGCCCTGTTCGACGAGCCGGCGACGGTGGAGGGCGGAGACATCCTCTACGTGGAGTGCCGCTACGACAACTCCTCCTCCAACCCCGCGCAGTTCAACGATCCCCCCGAGGACGTGGTGTGGGGGGAGGGGACGGAGGACGAGATGTGCTTCGGGTTCACCTACGGGACCCTGGAGTAGCGCCCGTCGGAGCGGGCGCGCGGCGGGCGCGGCCGGGTGGGGGCGGAGAAAGCCGTCCTAGAACGTGTCCTTCCGGCGCCTGGCCTCGGCGAAGGTGTCCACTCCGAGGCTGGTGCCCAGGCGGGCGGCGATCACCGGGTCGTCCCAGCGGAGGAAGGGGTTGGTGGCCTTCTCCTCCCCGAGGGTCCCCGGCGGCGGGGCCGCGTGCCGGCCGCCGGCCACGCCGATCGACCGGGCGAAGGCGAGGTTGGACGCGGTGTACTCGTGCCCGGGCCACACCCGGGTGGCGTCGGGCAGGGCGCGGAGCTTCGCGAGGGAGGCCACCATCATGGCGGGCGTGCCCTCGAAGAGCCGCCCGCAACCGGCGAGGAAGAGCGTGTCGCCGGTGAACACGTCGCCGTCGAACACGTAGGCGACGGCCCCCAGCGTGTGGCCGGGGATCGCGAGCACCCGGGCGCCGTCGATCGTGTCGCCGTCCGCAACGGTCCGGGTGAGGCCCGCGATCCGGTCGTGATCGTGCGCCGGACCCACCACCTCGAGCCCGGGAAAGGCGGCGGCGAGCTCGGGGATGCCGCCCACGTGGTCCCAGTGATGGTGGGTGCACCACACCGCCCGCGGCCGGCGCGCGCCGAGGTGCGCCCGCACCGGGGCCGCATCGGAGGGATCGATGACCACGCCGAGCTCGGGCAGCCACCAGGCGTAGTTGTCCCGGAGGCAGGGGATCGCCTCGACGATCACAGCGCGGGGTGCTCGGGGCAGACCACCGAGCCGGTCATGGGGTCGTAGGTGTAGTACCCGGGGTAGTGGAGGCCCTGGACCGAGACGTCGCGCAGGGTGGGCGGGTTCACCCCCTCGTTCTCGCCCTGGTAGAGCCGGATCGCGGTCCGCAGCGCGGCCAGGTCCGTCGCGACCTTGACCCGGTCAAGCGTGTCGGCGGCGGCCGCCGCGACCGGGGGGGGCGCGGTGGGCGCGTCGGTGGGGCTCGGCGCGAGCCCACAGGCGAGGGCGAGGAGGAGCATGGGCCCCCATAGCGCGGCCGAGGCCTCCGGCCGCTCGGCGCGGGCGACCGCTCAGATGTGCGCGGACTTGCCCAGCGCGACCGCCACCGCCTCGTACATCGCCTCCCCGAGGGTGGGGTGGGCGTGGACGGTGTGCAGGAAGTGCCCGGCGGTGACCTCGGCGCCGCGGGCCATCACGAAGTTGGCGAGCAGCTCGGAGGCGTCGTGGCCGACGAGGTGCGCGCCGAGGACGACGCCCTGCGGGTCCACCAGCACCTTCACCAGTCCCTCGCTGCTGCCGATCGCCCGCGCCTTCCCGTTGGCCGACAGCGGGAAGCGGCCCACCCGGACCTCCACCCCCGACGCGCGCGCCTGGGGCTCGGTCAGGCCCACCGAGGCGATCTGCGGCTGGCAGAAGGTGGCGGCCGGCATGTTGCCGTAGTCCACATCCGGCACCACGTGCCCGGCGATCCGCTCCACGCAGACGTGGGCCTCCGCGTAGGCGGCGTGGGCGAGGGCCGGCGGGCCGCAGAGGTCGCCGATGGCGTAGAAGCCGGCGGCGGTGGTCCGGTAGCTCGTGTCGTGCTTCACGAAGCCGCGGTCCAGCTCGATGCCGACCGACTCCAGGCCGAGATCCTCCGTGTTCGGCGTGACGCCGAGGGCGAGGAGGCAGTGGGTGCCGGTCAGGGTGCGCCCGTCGGCGAGCGACACGTGGACCGCGTCGCCCTCGCGCCGCACGCCGGTGCAGCGCTGGCCGAGCTCGAAGCCGATGCCCTGCTTCTTCAGCGCCTTGAGGGCCTCGGCGGAGCTCTCGGGGTCCTCGAGCGGGCAGATCCGGTCCAGGGCCTCCACCACGGTCACGTCCGCGCCGAAGCTGTTCCAGAAGTAGGCGAACTCGAGGCCGATGGCGCCGGAGCCGAGCACGATGACCTTGTCGGGCCGCGTGGTGGCGACGATGGCGTCCTTGTAGGTGAGGATTCGCTCCCCGTCGGGCACCATGCCGGGGAAGAGCTTGGGGCGCGCCCCGGTGGCGAGCAGCACGTGGCGGGCTTCGAGCACCTCGTCGCCCACCTGCACCCGACCCGGGCCCACGACGCGCGCCGTGCCCTTGCGGAGGGTGACCCCGTACTTCTTGAAGAGGAACTGCACGCCGCGCTCGGACTGGTCGGCCACCCGGCGGGAGCGGGCGATGACCTTCGGGTAGTCCACCTCCACCTGGCCGACGCGGATGCCGAACTTCTCGCTCTCCTCCTGGATCCAGCGGAGCTGCTCGGCCGCCCGGAGGAGCGCCTTCGAGGGGATGCAGCCCACGTTGAGGCAGACCCCGCCGAGGCGGTCCTTCTCCACACACACCGTGTCCAGGCCGCGCTGCTGGGCCAGGATGGCGGCGAGGTACCCGGCGGGACCGCCGCCGACGACGATCACATCCGGCATCACGACACCATGAGCGCGGGGCACTCGACGTACGCCCGCACGGCCTGGAGGAAGCGCGCGCCGAGCGCGCCGTCGATGACCCGGTGGTCGCAGGTCATCGTGACCTTCATGCGCCAGGCCGGCACGACGGCTCCGGCCACGACCTCGGGCACCTGGGCCACCCGGCCCACCGCGAGGATCGCCGCCTCGGGAGGGTTCAGGATGGCGGTGAACTGGTCGATCTCGAACATGCCCAGGTTGGACACGGTGAAGCTCCCACCGGTGTACTCCTCGGCGGCCAGCCGGCCCTCCCGGGCCCGCCCGGCCAGCTCGCGCACCTCGGCGGCGATGTCGCCCACGGACTTGCGGTCCGCGTTGCGGATCACCGGGGTGACGAGGCCCTCGGGGAGCGCGACGGCGACGCCGATGTCCACCGCGCCACGCTCGACGATCGTGTCCCCCGTCCACGCGGCGTTGCAGGCCGGCACCTCGCGCAGCGCCGCGGCGACGGCCTTCAGGAGCAGGTCGTTGTAGGAGACCTTCACCCCGCGATCGGCCAGCCGGGCCTTCCAGGCCACGAAGGCCGTGACGTCGTAGGTGGCGGTCAGGTAGAAGACCGGCACCTGCTGGTGGACCTCGGTGAGCCGCCGCGCGATGGTCTTGCGCATCTGCGTGACGCGCCGGGGCGTGTCGGCGGGGACCGGGGCGGTCGCCGACCCGGCGCCGGACCAGGCCTCGACGTCGGCGGCGACGACCCGACCGTCCGGCCCGCTCCCGCGCACGCGGGCGAGGGGCACGTCGAGCTCGGCGGCTCGCTGGCGGGCGAGAGGACTGGCGAGCACGCGGGCGGCGGGAGCCACATACCGGCCGCGCGGCTCCATGATCGAGCCATCCACCGGCTTCCCGGCCCACTCCAGCGGCGGGGTGCGACCGGGGAGCAGGGGCGCGGTGGCGCGCGGGGGCGGAGCGCTCGGCTGAGGAGTGGGGGCGCGCTCGGGGGGCGCGACCGGGGCCACCGCCGCGGGCGCGGCGGTGGGCGGGGGGGCCGCGACCGGAGCAGGGGCTGGGGGCGCAGGGGCGGGCGCGGGTGCGGCCCGACCGGCCTGGACCTGGGCGAGGAGCGCGGAGATGTCTTCGCCGGCGGCCTTGCCGATGATCGCGATCGGCTGGCCGGGGGGCACCTCCTGGCCCTCGCCGACGAGGTGCTTGAGCATCACCCCGGCGTCGAAGACCTCGATGTCCATCGTCGCCTTGTCCGTCTCCACCTGGGCGATGACCGACTGGGGCGCCAGGGTGGCGCCTTCGGCGGCCACCCACTTCGCGACCACGCCCACCGTCATGGTGGGCGAGGCCTGGGGCATGAGGAACAGCTCGGCCACGTCTACCTCCCCATCGTGCGGCGGGCGGCCTCGGCCACCCGCTCGGCGGTGATGATCACCTGCTTCTCCAGCACCGTCGCGTAGGGCTGGGGAAGATCCCGGTTGGTGACGCGCAGCACCGGCGCGTCGAGCAGATCGAAGCAGCTCTCCTGGATCCGGGTCACGATCTCGGCGGCCACGCCCGCGAAGGGGAAGCCTTCCTGCACCACCACCACCCGGTGGGTCTTGGCCACGGCGGCGAAGAGCGCGTCGTGGTCGAGCGGACGGAGGGAGCGCAGGTCCAGCACCTGCGCCGAGATGCCCTCGCCCGCGAGCGCGTCGGCGGCCTTGAGGCAGACCTGCACCTGCTTGCCCCAGGTCACGAGCGTCACGTCGGTGCCGTCGCGCTTGAGGTCCGCCTGGCCCAGGGGGATGAGGTACTCCTCGGCCGGGACCTCGCCCTTCAGGGCGTACATCAGCTCGCTTTCCAGGAAGAGCACCGGGTTGTCGTCCCGGATCGCCGACTTCAAGAGCCCCTTGGCGTCGTAGGGGGTGGAGGGGACCACGAGCTTGAGGCCGGGGAAGTGGGCGTAGATGCTCTCCACGGCGGTGGAGTGCTGGGAGGCCAGGTTCTCGGCGTAGCCGTTGGCCCCCCGGAACACGATGGGCACCTTGTACTGCCCCGCGGACATCTGGAAGATGCGCGCGGCGTTGTTGATGATCTGGTCGTAGGCGACCAGCGAGAAGTTGAAGGTCATGAACTCGATGATGGGCCGCATCCCGCCCATGGCCGCGCCGACGCCCAGGCCGGCGAAGCCGTTCTCGGCGATGGGCGTGTCCACCACCCGTTCGGGGCCGAACTCCTCGAGCATCCCCTGCGAGACCTTGTAGGCCCCGTCGTACTGGGCGACCTCTTCGCCCATCAGGAAGACCATCGGGTCCCTGCGCATCTCCTCGGCCATCGCCTGGCGGATGGCCTCCCGCATCGCAATCACCGGCATTCCGCCCCCCTCAGCTGTGGGTCTGCGCGTAGGTGTAGTCGTAGAGCTTCGACGGGTCGGGCTCGGGCGAGGACTCGGCGAACTGGTAGGCGTCCTCGGCCTCGGCCTCGATGGACGCGCGCAGCGCGTCGAGGACGGGCGGCTCCACCCCCAGCTCGGCGAGCCGCCGCTCGGCGATGAGCAGCGGGTCGGAGAGCTTCTTCTCCTCCAGCTCGCCGTTCCGCCGGTACTTCGCGGGGTCGGACATCGAGTGCCCGCGGAAGCGGTAGGTCATCGCCTCCAGCAGCACCGGGCCGCGCCCGTCGCGGGCGTGCTCGACGGCGGCACCGACCCAGCGGCGCACCTCCTCGACGTCGTAGGCCTCGAAGGAGCGGTGCACCATGCCGACCCCTTCGCCCCGGCGGGACATGTCGGTGATCGCGCTGGCGCGGTCCACCGCGGTCCCCATCGCGTAGTAGTTGTTCTCGCAGATGAACACGGCGGGCAGCGCGTAGAGCTGGGCGAGGCAGAGCGCCTCGAAGAAGGCCCCCTGGCTCGCGGCGCCCTCGCCGAAGAAGCCGAGGCAGACCGCGCCCGTCTTCCGTTGCTTCTGGGCCCAGGCCACCCCGGCGGCGAGCGGGACCTGCCCGCCCACGATCCCGTAGCCGCCCATGAAGTTGACCGAGGCGTCGAAGAGGTGCATCGACCCGCCCAGCCCGTGGGTGCAGCCGGTGGACTTCCCGAAGAGCTCCGCCATGACCGCGCGCGGGCTGACGCCCTTCGCCATCGCCTGCCCGTGCTCCCGGTACCCGGTGATCCAGTGGTCCTCGGGACGGCACGCCGCCGCCGCGCCAACCGCGACCGACTCCTGACCGATGTACAGGTGGCAGAAGCCGAGGATCTTCCGTTGAGTGTAGGCCTTCGCCGCCAGCTCCTCGACGCGGCGGATCAACGCCATCTGGCGATACATCGCCAGGAGCTCGTCCCGACTCGCCGGACGGGGCGGGGGCTCGGGCAGGAGCTTGAACGGCTCGGACACGCGACCTCCAGCCGGCCGGTCTATCGCGTCGACGGGCGGCTGGTCCCGCCGATGGCCCCGGCTTTCCGGGATCGTCCCCCGTGCCGCCGCCCGCGAGGCCACCTCCGTTTCCGGATAGAGGGGCCGCGGAGGTCGCGTGTCCAGCTCAGTCACCCGTGGCGTTCGTGTCGATGTGGAGCCGGAGTACCTCGAGCACCAGTCCGATCCCAAGCGGGGGCTCTGGATGTTCGGCTACCAGGTGACCATCCTCAACGAGGGGCGCGACCCCGTCCAGCTCGTGAGCCGGCACTGGATCATCACCGACGCCAACGGGCGCGTGGAGGAGGTCCGCGGTCCGGGGGTGGTGGGGGAGCAGCCGGTGATCGCGCCCGGGCGTAGCTATGCCTACCGGAGCGGGTGCCCGCTCCCGACCTCGATGGGCACGATGCACGGCACCTACCAGATGGTCACCGCGAAGGGGGAGCGCTTCGACGCCGTGATCGCGCCCTTCACCCTCGCCGAACCCTACTCGATGAACTGATGGGCGCCCCCGACGAGACCGACGAGGAGGCCCGGAGCGAGCCGCGTGGCCCGGAGGAGGAAGGGCGGCCCAGCTCCCGGCTCCGGCGGCTCGGGCGCAAGCTCCTCGGCGAGGAGCGGGTCGAAGGCCGCTTCTCGGCGCGCGAAGTGGTGGATGCGGTGCTGGAGGGCGGAGACAAGGCCAAGACCGAGGTGGTCCGCGTGATCGCCCGCGAGGTGCGCGCCTACCTGGAGGAGCTCGGGCTGCGCGAGGTCCTCACCAACTACTCGCTCGAGGTCCGGGCCAGCATCAACCTGCGCAAGCTCTCCGAGGAAGAGAAGCGGCCGCGGGGGGACTGAATCAGATCGAGAGCACCCGCCCCTGGCCGGGCACGAGCGTCACCTCGTCGACGGGGCCCAGGTCGGGGTCCACGTAGGTCGCGCCGAGCGGGACGGTGACGACGTCCGCTTCGCTCGGGTTCACCACGACGATTCCCCCGGTGTAGGTCCGCAGCCAGGCGGGGCCGACGGGGCGCGGCTCCTCGGAGGGCAGGCCGAGGTCGGGCCCCCAGTCCGGACCCCAGGGGTCCTCGCCGTCGCCCCAGTAGCCCCACGCCGAATCGCTCGAGCCGTCCCACGCCAGGAGCCAGCTTGCCCGGCCATAGCGCTGGCCCTCCACGGTGCCCTCCTCGCCCGGGCCCTGGGTCAGCCCCAGGTACCCGACCCCGGCGGCCTGGGCGATCTGCATGGTCGCCAGCGTGCTCTCCCAGTTGTCTCCGGTGAAATTGGCCGATTCATCCCACCTCATCCAGTACTCCCGCACCCAGTGGGTGAGGTAGGGGAGCATGGCCTCGCACTGGGCGAGCATGGTCGCGTCCCAGGGGTTCATGGCCAGGTTGGGCGCGACGGCCAGGCCGTCGGCCATGAGCTCCGGCCCGACCGCGGCCATGAACGCGACGAGCGCGTCGCCGTAGGCCTCGTCGGTGGGGTACTCCGCGATGGGGGTGCCGCCCCGCTCGCCGAGGCAGTGGCCGGGGAAGGTGTTGGCGTCGTCCATCATCACCCCGTCGAAGCCGTCCGCCGCCACCCGGTCGCGCACGTTCTCCAGCCACCGGGCCTGGTAGTCCACGTTCCCGATGTCCGCGGCCCAGACCCCCTCGTAGTCGCAGTACTCGAGCCGGCTGCCGTCCAGGCCGTGCAGGAACCAGGCCTCCTCGGCCTCTCCCACCTGCACCCCGGTCGAGGGGTGGTCGCCGCCGTCCGCCCGCATCCCGCCCACCTTCTGGTAGGCGAGGAGCAGCGCGTCGGGGTTGGCGGCCCGGATGTCCGGGAGGAGCGTGTACATCGACTCCTGGAGGAAGATCACCCGGTACTGGCCGGCGCCCGCGCCGGTGGGCAGGTCCCGGTGGTCCCAGTCCTGCGCCACGAGGAGGCCGCGGGGACCGGCGGACGGCGGGGGTGTGTCAGCCGTGTCTCCCGTCTCCCCCGCGCTGTCCTTCCCGCTCTCGCCGCTGTCCGGCGGGACGCTCTCGCCCGAATCGACGGGGACGGTGGAGTGGGTGTCCGCCCGGCTGTCCAGGCCCGCCGAGTCGCCCCCCACCTCTCCGGTCTCCTTGGGGAGGGACGACGCGCTGCAGGCGGTCAGCGCCAGCAGGACGAAGGGCATGTGGGCGGGGAAGCGCACCGACCGAGCATAACGGGAGCGGGGCTCATTCCGTCGCGTCGGACTCCGCCGCCAGGATCTCGTCCACGTCCCGCGGCCTGAGCCGGACCAGCACCCCGTCCTCCTGGGTGATCCGCAGCCAGTCGGCGCGCGTGAAGGAGTTCCCCTTGTCCACCAGGGTCTGGAGCCCACCGGTGGCGCGGTCCAGCTTGACCAGCACGGCCCGACCGTCCTTCACCGCGAGCTCGAGCTCGGCGAGCAGGGCGGGGACCTGTTCGGGGGGGACGCTGGCGACCAGCGTGTCCAGCCGCCGGGTCACGCCGTCGAGCTCGGAGATGAGCGGCCGGGCGTCGTCGGCCACCTGGCGCACCGCGGCGAGGGTCTCGCGCCCGTCGGCGATCAGCGCGGGGAGCTCCTCGGAGGCGACGGCGAGGTTGTGCAGGGCCCGCTCGCCGTCGGCCAGCATGCGCCCCGCCCGGGCCGGGTCCTCGTTCACGGCGGCCGTCAGGGCGGTGACCGCCTGGCGCAGCGCCTCGGCGTCCACCGCGGCGAGCAGCGGCCCGATCTGACCGACCATCTCGTCGATCTCCAGCTGGCCGCGGGCGTCCGCCAGCGAGTCCCCGTCCTCGAGGAGCGGGGCGGTGGTGCTCACCGGCTGGAGCTCGAGGTACTTCTCGCCCAGGAGCGAGCGGGCGCGCACGTGGAGCACGGCGTCCCGACGCACCTGCGCCGACCGATCGAGCTCGAGGTCCACCCGGGCGTGGTCGAACTCTACCGTGAGCGCCTCGACCCGCCCTACCTGCACGCCGGCGATGCTGACCACCCCGCCCACCGCGAGCCCCGCGGCGTCGGGCAGGGACGCGCTCACCCGGACCGCGTCCCGGAAGCCGCGGATGGCCCCCACCTGCAGCGCGAGGAAGGCGAGGAGGGCGAACGCGCCCAGCACCAGCACGCCGACCCCGAGTTCGTATCGGCGGGATTGGGCCATCGGGCTGCGGCGCTATCCGATGCGGGGAAGGCTGGCCACGCCCGGGGCCCCCGGTTCGGGCAGGACCAGGTTGCGCGAGAGGAAGCGGCGGACGACGGGGTGGTCGGAGCGCGTCACCTCGTCGGTGGTCCCGGAGGCCACGACCTTGCCCTGGTAGAGCATCGCGATCCGGTCGGCCACGTTGATGGTGCCGACGATGTCGTGGGAGATCACCAGGAACGTCACCCCCAGGACCTCCTTGAGGTGGTGGATGAGCGCGTCGATGGCGTCCGAGGTCATGGGGTCGAGCCCGGAGTTGGGCTCGTCGAAGAGCACCAGCTCGGGCTGGTGGACGATCGCCCGCGCGAGGCCCACGCGCTTGCGCTGTCCGCCCGAGAGCGCCGAGGTCGCGTAGTCGTACCGCCCCGGCAGCTCGACCATCTCCAGGACCTCCTCCACGCGCTCCCGCCGGCGCCGGGCGTCCAGGTCCTTCCGGTGCTGCACGAGGGGGAAGGCGATGTTCTCCCCCACGCTCATGGAATCGAAGAGCGCGCCGTCCTGGAAGAGCATGCCGATCCGCTTCCGCACCGCGTAGATCTCGGCTTCCCGGGCGGTCGCCATGTCGGTGCCGAACACCCGGACCTCGCCGGCGTCGGGGCGCAGGAGCCCCACCACGTGCTTGAGCAGGACCGACTTCCCCGTGCCGGAGGGACCGATCACCGCGGTGGTCTGCCCGCGCGGGAAGTGGAGCGACACGTCGTCGAGGACCACCAGGTCGCCGAAGCGCTTGGAGACGCCGCGGAGCTCGATGGGGTGATGGTCATCGGCCATAGAGCACCTGGGAGACGAAGAAGTTGAGCGTGACGTTCACCACCGAGGAGATCACCACCGCCGCGTTGGTGGCCTGCCCCACGCCCTCGGGTCCCTTACGGCTCGTGAAGCCGCAGAACGTGGAGACGAGGCAGATCACCGCCCCGAACACCATGCCCTTCACGAGCCCCGCGAAGAGGTCCAGCCCATGGGTGCTGTTGCGGACGTAGCCTAGGAATTCGGCGCCGTTGAGCTCCAGCTGGTGCACGGCCACGACCCAGCTCGCCCCGATGGTCACCGCCACCGCGATGACCGTCAGCGCCGGCATCACCAGCAGGATGCCCCAGAAGCGGGGCGTCACGAGCCACCAGGCCGGGTTCACGGCCATCACCTCGAGCGCGTCGATCTGCTCGCGGGTCTTCATGACCGCGATCTGGCTGGCCATCTCGGTCCCGGCCTTGGCCGCGACCATGGCGGCCGCGATGATGGGCGCGAGCTCGCGGACGCCGGCGAGCGCCACGAACATCCCGACGAGGCGCTGCCCCCCGAGGGGGGTGAAGGCGTGGTAGCCCTGCAGCGAGAGGTTGGTGCCGACGAAGACGCTGATGGTGAGGAGGACCGGCAGGGACTGCACCCCGATCCGGTAGGCCTCCTCCATGGTCCGACCCGGTGGCGGCACGGTGAAGGCGCAGCTCCGCAGCCAGTCCCACACGAACCAGGAGAACTCCCCGACCCAGCGGACCGGGCTCATGAGCCGTACATGGCCGAGGTCAGAAGGTAGTTCGCCACGAAGAACGCCAGGGTTGCGCGCACGACGGTGTCGTTCACGCCCTTCCCCACCCCGGCCGCCCCCCCCGACGCGTAGAAGCCGTGCCAGCAGGCCACGAGCCCGATGATCACCCCGAAGACCAGGGTCTTGAGCACCCCTCCCACGACGTCGAAGGGAGTGGTGAACTTCCACAGGTGGGCGATGAACACCCCGGCCGGCTCCCCGCGCAGGCCCACCGCCATGGTGAAGCCGCCCGCCAAGCCCGCCACCGCCCCGACGAGGTCGAGGAGTGGGCAGGCGAGCACGAGCGCGAGCACGCGCGGCACCACGTGCCAGCGCAGCGCGTCCACGGCCATCACCTCGGTGGCGTCGAGCTCCTCCTTGATGCGCATCGCGCCGAGCTCGGCGGCGAAGGCGCTCCCCCCCTGGGCGGCCACCAGGACGCTCGCGAGCACCGGGGACAGCTCGCGCAGCACCGCCACGCTGATGAGCGCCGGGAGCATCCGCTGTGCGCCGAAGAGATCGAAGATCTCGAGCCCCTGGAGCGCGATCACCATGCCGAAGGGGAAGGTGACCGCCACCACGGGGACCACGCAGCGGAGGGTGACGAGCCAGGTGTGGCGGAAGAACTCGCCGTGGTTCCAGGGCGGGGTGGCGACCCGGTACGCAACGCGGCCCATGTACACGCCGAAGCGACCGATCCGGGCGAGGAGCTCCACGGCGGGGGACTATCCCGGCCGCCGGCCCCGCCCCCCTACCAGCCCGGCCCGCAAAGGACGTAGGCCACGGCCGCGAGCAGCGTCCCCACCGCGATGCGGCGACGCTGCGGCCGCAGCTCGTCCACGAAGCTCGCGCCCACGCCGGCGAGCAGCAGGAGCGGGATCCCGATCGAGAAGTCCCGCTGGAGGAGGTCGAAGGCGACGCCCTCGCGCGAGAAGGGCCAGAAGATGCGGGCCGGCCAGGAGGCGATCATGTCGCCCAGGAGGTGGAGCCCCCAGGCCCCCCAGACGAGCCCGACCATGCGCCCCCAAGGGAGCCCCAGGCGCCGGGCCACGGCCAGCCCGAGGAGCGGGGGGACGACCGCGGACACGAGCAGGCTGTGGGTGTAGTACTGGTGGAATGCGTGGAAGGCCTCGGGACCGCCGAGGAGCCAGCTGACGGCGTCCACGTCGGGCGCCAGCGCCGCCAGGGCCCCGGGCACGAGCCAACGGCGGCCGTCGGTCTCGTCGGGGCGCCAGGCGGGGCGGATGGCCTGGGCGAGCGCGAGGCCGGAGAGCGCGTGCCCGAAGGCCTCCACGGCTACCGGAGCCTGGAGGCGGGGAGTGGAGCGCGGGTCGAGCGCGGGCGCCCGGCGCTCATCGGCGGAAGTCCCGGGCCATCACCGTCTTCCGGCCCTCGGCGCGCGCGTGGTCGATGGCGTCGCGGGTGGCCTCGCGGACGATGTCGCTGAGCACGTCCATCACCTCGGCCGAGGTGTTGAAGTCCGAGCGCTCGCGTACCCAGTCCTTCAGGCGGCTGGCGATGATCAGCACCTCCTCGGGCTCACGCGCGGGCGCCGCCTCGCGGACGACCCGGCGCTCGGGTCCGGGGGACGGGGAGGCGGCCGAGGTGGGAGCCGCGGCGCGAAGGGCGGCGGGTGCCGGCGCCGGCGCAGGCTCGGCGGGGGCCCGCTCCTCGATCGCGTAGGTCCCGCTCCGGTGGCTCATGCTCGGCAGGTGCGCGTCCCAGCAGCGCACCGAGCAGAACGCGAGCTGGAACCGGCCGGTGTTGCACGAGGAGACGCTGCAGCGCCACCAGCGGGCGCCGTGAGGGATGGGCTGCTTGCAGCTGGCGCAGTTCTTCCAGGGGGTAGGCACGGCCCGAGCGTAGCGCGCCGGGGGACGCGCGGCCGGTGCGCGGATAGGCGCGCTCGTGGTCCCCTCCCGCCCATCCCGCACCGCCGAAGCCGTCTGCCTCATGCGCGCCCTGGACCAGGCCCGCCCCCCCGCCGAACGCATCGTGGACGACCCGTACGCCCCTTGGTTCCTGGGCAAGCTCGCCCGCGCGCAGCTCGCCGCGGGGCCGCTCGCCGGGGCTTTCCTCGGGGCGCTGACCGGGTACATCCAGGCCCGCCACCGGTTCATGGACGACGCCCTGCGTCGCGCCCTCACGGACCGTTCCGTGGACCAGGTGGTGGTGCTCGGCGCCGGCTACGACATGCGCGCCTGGCGCTTCTCGGACCTGCTCGCGGGCCGGCCGGTGTTCGAGGTGGACTACCCCTCCACCCAGCGCCGCAAGCTACGGCTCCTGCGGGGGCGGCCCGCCCCCCCGGTGGACGTGCGTCGGGTGGAGATCGACTTCCAGCGCCAGACCCTGGCAGGCGTGCTCGAGCCGGTCGGCTTCCGGCCGGGGGCCCGCACCTTCTTCACCTGGGAGGGGGTGTCGATGTACCTGACCCGGGCGGCGGTCAAGTCCACCCTCGGCGCGCTCCACGCGCTGGGCGGACCGGGCTCGGTCCTCACCGTGGACTTCTGGCAGCTCCTCGACAGCCCGGACCTCATCGCGACCGCCCACCGGGTTTCGGCGGGCTTCCTGCACCTGCTCGGGGAGCCCATCACCTTCGGCATCCACCCCGAGGACGGCGAGGCCTTCCTGGGCCGCCTGGGCTGGGAGGTGAACGACCTCGCCGACGCCGCGGAGCTGGCCCGCCGGTACGCGGCGGACGGCCGCCCCATCTACCCGGCGAACTTCGTGGTCCGGGCGGTGCGCCGATGAGCGAGCTCGCTTCCGGGCTCGCGCCGGGCTGGGACGCGTTGGAGGCGCCGCTCCGGGCGCTGTACGGCCGGCCCCCCGACGCCCACTACGGCACGATGATCAAGTACGCCCTGGGAGGCCCGGACCCCCTGGACGGCTTCTCGGTGTGGCGGGACGGGGAGGTGCTCCACTACCTCACCTACGGGTTCACCGAGCTCTACGCCAAGGAGACCGAGGACCCGGACGTCTCGGGCTACGGCTTCGAGCTCTGCTTCCGCCTGCGCCACGGCGGCGACGACGTCCCGCTCTGGCCCATGCACCTCCTCCAGAACCTGGCCCGCTACGTCTTCCGCACCGGCAACGTGTTCGCCCCCGGCCACCACCTGGACGCCAACGGGCCGATCGCGACCGACCTCCCGACCGCGCTGACCGCCCTGGCCTTCGACGCGGATCCGGCGTTCCCCGAGGAGATGGCGAGCCCCTTCGGGCGGTTCCGGCTCCTCTCCGTCGTGGGCGTGACCGCGGGCGAGTACCAGGCCATGCTCGCCTGGAACACCGCGGGCGTCCTTCAGCTCCTTGGCGAGGCGGCCCGGGTCACCGACCTCGGCCGGAGCTCGGTGGCCGAGGCGCCCGCCTTCCAGGCGGCGGTGGCCGAGGGGATGGCCCGGGAGGGCAGCTCCCAGGGCGCCGTCTTCGTCGACGTGCTCGAGGTGGTGGACGAACCCGGCGGGGTGCGGGTGACGCTGCACGCGCGCGCCGCGGCCGAGCTCGCCCGGCTCCTCGTCGGGCGCATCCCCTTCGGGCGCGGCTTCGTGCTCTACGGGCCCAAGGCCCGGGTCGATCTCCAGCCCGCCGCCCGGGTGGAGGCCCGGCGCGGCGAGGCCGGGCTCACCGTCCTCCTGCCCGAACCGACCGCGCGCGAGCTGGCCGCGGTGATCCGGCCCCTCCGGGGCCGTCAGACCGTCCGTGCGCTCCCGGGGGTGGCCTTCGACGTGGTGCCCTTCGTGGTCCGGGACCGCGAGGGTCGGGTGGTGCGCGAAGAGGGGTGAGGGGCGTCAGGCCGCGGCCAGCTCCCGGGCGCGCCGGCGCTCGGCCTGGGTCAGGAAGCCGACGGCCACGAAGATGAGCCCGAGCGACATCCAGTCGGCGGGCTTGGGGAAGCTGCTCCCGAACAGGACCGCGGACACCAGGGTGGCCGCCGTCCCGGCCACGAGCGAGGTGAGACGGTTCACCAGGCCGGCGAAGGTCGCGGTCCGCCCGGGGAAGAGGAAGATGAAGACCGAGAAGAAGGCCACCACCCCGAACACGGAGCCGGCGGCCGCGCCCCAGCCCCACTGCGGGTGAGGCAGGCGGACCGCCTCGGAGAGGCCGAGCAGCACCCCTTCGCGGCTGGGCGTCCACACCACCGCGGCCAGGCCCAGCGCGAGGGCGGCGCTGGCGACCACCTGCTCCAGCGCGAAGTAGGTGCGGTTGTCCGTCCCCCGCACCACGTTCTTGAACCAGTTCATCAGGTAGATCCGAACCGCGTACGCCACCACGTAGGCCCCGAGGATCGCCGCCGCCGCCGGGGTGAACCGGACGTTCTCGGTGCCCACCAGGTGGACGCCCACCGCGGCCAGGGCGAAGCCCACCGCCACGTTCTCCTCGCCGTACACGCGGCGCATGAGGATGCCCTGCCGGATCTGAATCGTGTCCACGAGACGGGACACCACGATGATGCTGCCGCGCATCACCACCATGGCCACCATCACGGTGATGGGCAGCGAGTAGAGGAGGGTGGTCGCGGGGATCACCACCGCGGTGCACAGGCCCGAGGGGATGAGCACCCTGGCCAGCCGCCCCAGGTCCACCCCGTCCGGTACCTTCCACCATCCCAGGACGGCCACCGCGACGAGGCACAGCAGCGAGCCGCCCACGGTGGAGTAGACGAGGTACTGCGGCTCGGACATGCCAGGGAAGCCGCGCTCCGCCGCGCCCTGGAAGTACTTCACCAGCACCCCCGTCAACAGGTAGGTGAGGAAGTACCCGACGCAGAGCTGGATCAGGCGGGTGGTGGTGGCCATCTTCGGCGCTTATCGGTTTGCACGATGCTCACGATACCCCTCTTGCTGGCCTGCACCGATCGGGAGGTGCTCAGCATCGTCCCCGACGCGTCCTCGACCCCGTCGGTGGCGAGCTTCGTGGCCTTCCTCGACGACCCACGGGTACAGCTCGCCGAGGGCGGGGCGGTGCGGGTGGAGGTCTACGCCGACCTCGACTGCGGCGAGTGCTACCGGGTGTCGGCGCACGGCGACACCTGGGTGGTGCACGGCGGCGCGCCGCTGGGCGTGCAGTACGGGCTCGCCGACGTCCTCGAGCGCATGGGCTACGGCTTCTTCCACCCCTACGCCACGCGCCTGCCCGACGGCTTCGAGCGTCCGGGCACCGTGGAGGAGACCGCCGCCGAGCCGGTCGTGGCGCGTCGCGGCCTCCACATGCACACGCTGCACCCCATCGAGGGGCTCGCCGCGATGTGGGTTCCCAACCCCACCGACGAACCGGCGCGCATCCTCGACTGGGTGATCAAGAACCGGGGGAACCACGTGCAGTGGCCCGCGCTGGACGACATCCAGGGCGACGAGGCCACCCGGGTGGCCTGGGAGGCGCACACCCACGCGATCGTGGAGGAGGCGCACGCCCGGGGGCTCACGGTGGGGGTGGGCGTGCAGCTCTTCGGAGCCTCCAACCTCCAGCGCGCCTGGGACCTGCTCGACGAGGTGGGGACCCCGGAGGAGCAGGCGGCCGAGATGGACCGGCGGCTGGCCGGGATCGCCGGGGTGCCCTGGGACCTGGTCAACCTCTCCTTCGGCGAGTTCTTCGGCGAGGATCCACAGACCTTCATCGACAGCACCTCGCTCGCCTACGCGCGCATCCAGGCCGCCCTCCCCGGCGTGGACGTCCCCGCGGTGGTCCACGTGGGGAACTACGAGGATCTCCGTGTGGAGTACGAGGGCGAGGAGCTCCTCTACTACTTCCTGGTCACCCACGCGGACCCGGGTATCCGGCCCTGGATCCACACGGTGATGTACTACAACCTCTACGAGGACGCAGGCGGCGCCTACCTCCACGACGAGTTCGACGAGCACCGGGACTTCATCGAGGAGGCGCTCGCGACCGGGGAGCCGGTCGGGTACTTCCCCGAGACCGCGTACTGGGTCGCCTTCGACAACCCGGTCCCCCAGTACCTTCCCCTCTACGCGCGCTCGCGTGGGCTCGACCTGGAGCGGCTCGTGCCCCAGGGCCTCGACGACCACGTGATCTTCAGCTCGGGGTGGGAGTGGGGCTACTGGCAGGGGGACGTGGCCAGCCTGCAGATGAGCTACCGCGGCACGCGGTGGGACGAGGAGGTGCGGCGGTGGTTCGAACCCGACCTCGCCGACGCGGTGGTCGGCCTCGCCGAGGCGCAGCACACCGCGCTCATCGAGGAGCGCCTCACGCCCTGGCTGGCGGGGCGGGACGTGGTGATCGACACCGGCGATCAGCTCGGCATCCTCTCGCAGCCCGATCGTCCCTCCTACGAGGAGCTCCTCGCGATGGACGTGGGGAGCCGGGGCGTGGTCCGCGAGGAGGTGGTGGGCGGTCTGGGCCGGTACGCGGCCGCGGTGCAGGCGCTCTCTCCGCCCCGGACGGACGCCTGGGCCGAAGAGGTGGCCGACGGGATCGACATCGACCTCTTGCGCGCGCAGTTCGCCGCCGCGCTGGTGGCGGCCACCCTGGATGCGGCCGACGGGCAGGAGTTCACGACCGAGCTGGCGGCCGCGGACGCCGCGCTCCACGAGGCGGGGCTCGTGGTGGAGGGGCGGGCCTTCCACGACCCCGACGGGGACCGGTGGGTGGATCCGTCCTGGAACAACCCCACCATCTACGACTACGGCTACCTGCGCGAGGCGGGGGAGCTCTGCTTCTGGCACCGGGAGCGCGCGCAGGCGCGGAACCTGCTCCTCGGGGAGGAGAACGAGGTCCCGCCCTGCATCTTCTAGGGCGCCGCCGAGGTCGGCCCGCCGACCGCTCGCCTAGCAGGCTGCTGCGAAAGCCGGACCGAGCAGGCGAAGCTCAGCCGGGCCGCGGTTGACGAGCGCGCTCGACGCGCGATTCGCGAGGAAGGAGCGTGTCGAGACACGCGACTGACGAGC
>Ga0172372_10001298_pt1:5000-38855 | contig 38855 bp, 31 predicted proteins | sample LakKiv5m_2_FD_114544 | JGI IMG/M metagenome (GOLD analysis project Ga0172372, IMG submission 114544) | Freshwater microbial communities from Kabuno Bay, South-Kivu, Congo - kab_092012_9.5m | ecosystem: Environmental > Aquatic > Freshwater > Lake | place: Democratic Republic of the...
TGTCACACATAGGTTTATGATAGATACTTATCTTTTTTACTACTTTTTAGCAAACAGCGCGTCGGCCATTCCCCTTCCCTGGCCTGCCCGACGCCCGTTCCCGCCCTTTAATTTCCCTCCGAACCGCGCTTCGGGTCTCGCTGGAAACGCGGGCATCATGGTGCAGGATGGGCTCCATGGGCACCGCACTCCTGTTTTCGCTGCTGATCGCGGCCGCGCCTCCGGGCTCCGACGTGGATCACGCCGCGGATGACCGTGCGATCTATCAGAAGCTTGAACGTGCGACCGTCGCACTCGCCGAGGCCGGCTCTCCTTTGCGCAAGGAGGAACGTCTGCGGCAGTGCGCGCGCGCGCGCTCCGAACGTCGGCTCGAGCTCCCGGCGGCTGGCGCATCCGCGATCGCTCCCGAAGCCTCCTACCTTCGCGCCGCCGAAGCGGGCGTGCTCATCTGCGCAATCCACAAATGCGGCAAGTGCGACCGCTGGCACCCGAGCTGGTCGAGCGGATTCGCGGTCCACGCGTCCGGCGTGATCGCGACGAACCATCACGTGGCGGCCCACGAGAACGCGGAGGCGATGGGCGCCCTCACACATGACGGCCGGTTTCTCCCGGTGGTCGAAGTGCTCGCCGCACGCCGCACCCATGACGTGGCGCTGCTGCGGGTCGACCTCGGCGGAGGCGCGCCGCTGAAGGCGCTGCCGCTGCGCGACGACGCGCCCGCCGGCACGCGGGTGCTCTGCTATGGCAATCCGTCCAACAGCTTCGGCTGCCTCACCGACGGCATCCTCACGCGCTACGCCCGCATGGAAGGCTCGGAACGGCAGGGCGCGGTCTTCATGCAGATTTCAGCCGACTACGGCGGCGGATCGAGCGGCGGCCCGGTGCTCGACGACCGCGGCAACGCGCTCGGCATGGCGGCCTCGACCTCGCCGATCCTGACGCCGGCCCGCACGAGCTCCGACGGCAAGGCCGCGGAACGGACGCTCCAGATGGTCCGTCACAACTGCGCGACGTCCCGCGCGCTGCTCGAGATCGCCGGCGCCCGCTGAAGGGTCAGGCGTGTCCCGGGGTGCGGGGATAGGCGGTCACGTCGCGGATGTTACCCTCGCCGGTCACGAACATGAGCATGCGCTCGAAGCCGAGGCCGAAGCCGGCGTGCGGCACGGTGCCGTAACGACGCAGGTCGAGGTACCAGCGGTAGGCCTCGAGATCCAGTCCGTGCGCGCGCATCGCGGCCTCGAGGCGATCCGGCCTCTCCTCGCGCTGACTGCCGCCGACGATCTCGCCCACGCCGGGCACGAGCACGTCCATCGCGGCCACGGTACGTCCGTCGTCGTTCTGGCGCATGTAGAAGGGCTTCGCCGCCGCCGGGTAGTCGCGGACGGTCACAGGGCCGCCGAAGCGCTCCTCGGTCAGCCACCGCTCGTGCTCGGACTGCAGGTTGTCGCCCCACTTCACGGGATACTCGAACGGTCGGCCGGAGGCGAGGAGGAGGTCGACGGCCTCGCCGTAGGTGATGCGGGTGAAAGGCCGATCGGCGACCAGCCTGAGTCGCTCCAACAGGCCCTTGTCGACGTAGGCGTTGAAGAACTCGAGCTCCTCGGGGCAACGCTCGAGGGCCGCCCGCACGAGGTGCTTCACCAAGGCCTCGGCGCAGTCCATGTCACCGGCGAGATCGCAGAAGGCCATCTCCGGCTCGATCATCCAGAACTCACTGGCGTGACGGCTGGTCTGGGAATTCTCGGCACGGAAGGTCGGGCCGAAGGTGTAGACGTCGCCCAGGGCGCAGGCGAGGGTCTCGGCCTCGAGTTGACCCGAGACGGTCAGGAAGGCCTGACGGGCGAAGAAGTCGGCGGCCCAGTCGACCGAGCCGTCGGGAGACTTCGGCGGGGCGGCGGGGTCGAGGGTGGTCACGCGGAAGAGCTCGCCCGCGCCCTCGCAGTCGCTGGCGGTGATCACCGGGGTGTGGACGTAGGCGAAGCCGCGCGCCTGGAAGAACTCGTGCACGGCCATGGCCAGCCGGCTGCGCACCCGCAGCGAGGAGGCGATGCGGTTGGTGCGCGCCCGCAGGTGCGGGATGGTGCGCAGGAACTCGGCCGTGTGCCCCTTCTTCTGCAAGGGAAAGGTCGCGTCCGCCTCGCCGACCAGACGGAAAGCGGAGACGCGCAGCTCCCAGCGCTGGCCCTTGGCGGGCGAAGGCACGAGCTCGCCGTCCACGGAGACCGAGGCGCCGGTGAGCACGGCGCCCAGGGCCTCCGCGCCGGGGACGGCATGGTCGACGACGGCCTGCAGGTTGCGCAGGCAGGAGCCGTCATTGATCTCGACGAAGGAGAAGCCCTTGGCGTCGCGGCGGGTCCGCACCCAGCCGCTGACCGTGATCCCGCCGAGGGGAGATTCGGCCGCCAGTGCGTCCCGGACCTTGATGCGCATGGAAGGCAATCTGTGCGAGGCCGGCCCGGAAACAAGCGGAGACGGCGGACGCCGGGACGGGCTGGACAACCCGGGCGGGCCCCACAACCTCGGACGTCCTCACCATGAACGCCCTCGAGCAGCTCCGCCAGCACACCAAGGTCGTCGCCGACACGGGCGACTTCGCCGCCATGAAGGCCTTCAAGCCTCTGGACGCCACGACCAACCCGAGCCTCATCCTCAAGGCCGTCCAGATGCCCGAATACCAGGCGCTGCTCCAGAAGGCCGCCCAGGACAACAGGAGCAAGGGCGTCCAGGCCGCCGTCGACGCGCTCCTCATCTCCTTCGGCACCGAGATCCTCAAAATCGTCCCCGGACGCGTCTCCACCGAAGTCGACGCCCGTCTCTCCTTCGACAAAACCGGCACGGTCGCCAAGGCCCGTGAACTGATCGCCCTCTACAAAGCCGCCGGCATCCCCAAGGAGCGCATCCTGGTGAAGATGGCCTCCACCTGGGAAGGCATCCAGGCCGCCGCCGAACTCGAGAAGGAAGGCATCCGCTGCAATCTCACCCTGCTCTTCTCCTTCGCCCAGGCCGTCGCCTGCGCCGACGCCAAGGTCCAGCTCATCTCGCCGTTCGTCGGACGCATCTACGACTGGCACAAGAAGGCCCAGGGCGCCAACTGGAACGAAGCCGCCTCCGCCGGCGCCAACGACCCCGGGGTGCAGTCCGTCCGCCGCATCTACGCCTACTACAAGCGCAACGGCATCAAGACCGAGGTCATGGGCGCCTCCTTCCGCAACAGCGGCCAGATCAAGGCCCTCTGCGGTTGCGACCTTCTGACCATCGCCCCGAACCTCCTCGACGAGCTCTCCAAGGACTCCGCCGCGGTGCCCAAGGCGCTCGACGAAGCCGGCGCCAAGTCCGAAGGCGAAGCCGCCAAGGCCTGGGGCGAGAAGGAATTCCGCTGGCACCACAACGAGGACGCCATGGCCACGGAAAAGACCGCCGAAGGCATCCGCGCCTTCGCCGTCGACGGCAAGAAGCTCGACGACCTGGTCGCCAAGGCCATCGGCTGAGCGAATCGTCAGTCCTCTCCAGCAAGGCCGGGCCTCGAGCCCGGCCTTATTTTTGGCGGCGCTGACGGAGGGCTTCGAAGAGCACGATGCCCGCGGCCATGGAGACGTTGAGGGAGTCGGAAAGGCCGGCCTGGGGGATGGAGATCTTCTCGTCCGCGGCACCCAGCATGAAGTCGCTCAGGCCGTCCTTCTCGGAACCGAGCAGCAGCGCGGTCGGACCCTTGCAGTCCACGTCCCAGAAAGTCTGGGTCGCCGCGGGCGAGGTCGCCAGCGAACGCACGCCGTGGGCCTTCATCCAGTCGACGGCCTCCTGCGAGGCGCAGACGGCCACCGGCATGGAGAAGAGCGCGCCCTGGGAGGAGCGGACGACATTGGGATTGAAGACGTCGGTCACAGGGTCGCAGACGATGACGGCGTCGCAGCCCGCGGAGTCCGCGGTGCGCAGCAGCGCGCCGAGATTGCCGGGCTTCTCGACGGATTCGACGACGAGCAGGAGGGGACTGGCCGAGAGCCTGAGCCGTGCGAGCGAGCAATCCCAGGTCCTGGCCACGCCAAGCACGCCGTCCGGCCCTTCACGTCCGCTGACCTTCTCGAACGCCGAGGCCCCGAGCTGGCAGACCGAGGCCCGGCCGGCCCGGCAGCGTGCGATCAGCTCAGCCTGCTCCGGACCGCGGAACATCTCGGGGCAGTGGTAGGCCTCGTCGATGGTCACGCCACGCTCAAGGGCCCGGGAAAGCTCACGCTGGCCTTCGATCAGGAAGAGCCCGCGGGCGTCGCGTTCGGCACGGTCGCGCAGGCGGGCCAGCGCCTGGACGCGCGGATTCTGCCTGCTCTGGATGGCTTCCTCGGACACGGGGCCATTGAGCCCGAAGCGCGGCCGCTCCGCAAGGACGGGCTTGGGGCGCGGGGATAAGTCTCGACCTCCTCGCCGCGGACCAGACCTTGTCGGCATGCCCGAGTCCCGACAGCCGCCCAGGTTCCGCGAGGGCCCCTTCACCTACCATCAGGAGGTGGAGCTCGAGATCGCCTCGATCACCAACCTCGGCGAAGGCCTTGCCCGCAAGGACGGCTGGGTCGTGTTCGTGACCGGCGCCCTGCCCGGAGAGAAGATCGTCGCTAAGATCTGGCACAACGCCGCCAACTTCTCACGCGGCGACCTGGTGCGCGTGCTGACCCCGTCTCCGCACCGGGTGCAGCCGCGTTGCGACCTCTTCGGCGAGTGCGGGGGCTGCCAGTACCAGAACCTCGCCTACCCGCAGCAGCTGGAATGGAAGCGTCGTCAGGTGCAGGAGGCCTTCGAGCGACTGGGCGGAATCAGGACCGAGGTCGACCCCTGCCATCCTTCGCCGAAGCAGTACGCCTACCGCTCCAAGATCACCCCGCATTTCATGACCCCGCGCAGGGCCGACTTCCCCATCGGCTTCCTCGCCGCCGGCACCTCGCGGCGCGTCGTGGACGTGCCGAAGTGCCCGATCGCGACCGACGCGATCAACGCGGCCTACGCCCGGGCGAGGAAGGACGTCCGCTCCGATCCGGGACGCTTCGAGCGCGGCGCCACCCTGCTCTTCCGCGACTGTCAGGAAGGCGTGGTCACCGACCCTCGCGCGACGGTGACCGAGAAGGTCGGCACCCTGACCCTGAAGTTCCTCGCGGGCGAGTTCTTCCAGAACAACCCCTCCGTGCTGCCGGAGTTCGTGGCGCACGCGGTGGACCTCGCCCGGGCCTCGGGCGCCCGGCACCTCGTCGACGCCTACTGCGGGTCCGGCCTGTTCGCGCTCTCAGCCGCGCCGCATTTCGAGTCGGTCAGCGGGGTCGAGGTGAGCGCCGAGGCGGTGCGCAAGGCGGCGGAGAACGCGGCGCTCAACCGCCTGCTGAACTGCCGCTTCATCGCCGGCTCGGCCGAGTCGATCTTCGCGGGACTGCCGGTGAAGGGGCCGGACACCGCCGTGATCGTCGACCCGCCCCGACGCGGCTGCGACGAGCCCTTCCTCGCCCAGCTCGACGCCTTCGCCCCCCGCCGCATCGTCTACGTGAGCTGCGCGCCCGACACCCAGGCGCGGGACGCCAAGACGCTCACGGCGATGGGCTGGCGCCTCATCGGCGTGCGCCCCTTCGACCTGTTCCCGCAGACCCGGCACGTCGAAAGCATCGCCGCCTTCGAGCGCGGCTGACCCGCCGGACGGCGGACGCCGCCGGCGGGAACCGGGTGACCTCGTGCGTCAGGCCGCGGGTCCGGCCGCGGGCGCGGCGTCCTCGTCCTCGGCCTTCTCGACCTTGGAGATGCCGAGGAGCGTCTCGCCCTCCTTGAGGCGCATGACGCGCACGCCCTTGGTGGCGCGGCCCGCCGTGCAGCGGATGTCGGCCACCTTGGTGCGGATGGACTGGCCGCCCTTCGTGAGCAGCATGACCTCGTCGTCCTCACGGACGCTGAGCGCGCCGGCGACGCCGGCCTCAGTGCTGATGGCGATGACCCCCTTGCCGCCGCGGGACTGCTTGCGGTAGACTGGCTCCTTGGTCTCAGGGTCGTCGAAGGGCGTGCGCTTGCCGATGCCGTCCACGCCCACCACGAGGAGCGTGCAGGCCGGATCGACGATCTCCATGGACTTCACCAGGTCGCCCTTACCGAGGTTCATGCCGATGACGCCGGTGGTGTCGCGGCCCATCGAACGGACGTCCGACTCATGGAACCGGATGGACATGCCGGACTGCGAGATCATCACGACCTCGTTGTCGCCGTTGGTGAGCTTGACCGAGATGAGCTGGTCGCCGTGCTCGATGTTGACGCCGATGATGCCGCCCTTGCGGACGTTGGCGTACTTCTCCAGCCCGGTCTTCTTGATGGTGCCGTTGGCGGTGCACATCACCAGGAAGCGTCCCTCGTCGAAGTTCGGGACGCAGACCATGGCGGCCAGCTTCTCGTCGTCCTTGAGGTCGAGCAGGCGTGCGATGGACTTGCCGCGCGAGGCGCGGGCGGCCTCCTCGATCTCGTAGACCTTCTCCACGTAGACCCGCCCGTTGTTCATGAAGAACATCATGTGGTCGTGCGTGTTGGCCGTGAAGAGGTGCTCGATGAAGTCCGCGTCCTCGTCGGCCGGCATCTTGGCCAGCTCGGCGCCGCGGGTGCCCTTGCCGCCGCGTTTCTGGAGGCGGTACTGGGCGACGGGCGTGCGCTTGATGAAGCCGGCGTGCGAGACGGTGACCACGCAGCCCTCGTTGGCGATGACGTCCTCCATCGAGAGCTCGCCGTCGGCGTCCATCACGCGCGTGCGGCGCGGGGTGACGTGCTTCTTGGCGGCCTCGCGGAGCTCCTTCTTGATCAGGCTGAGCAGCTTGGACTCGCTGGAGAGGATGCCGCGCAGCTCCTCGACGAGGGCCATGAGCTGGCGGTACTCCTCCTCGATCTTGTCGCGCTCCAGGCCGGTGAGCTGGTAGAGCCGCAGGTCGAGGATGGCCAGGGCCTGGCGCTCGCTCAGGCCGTACTTGGCGATGAGCTTGACCCGGGCCTCGTCGCGGTTGGCAGAGGCGCGGATGATCTTCACGAAGTCGTCCAGGTTGCGCAGGGCGATCTTGAAGCCCTCGAGGATGTGGGCGCGGTCCTCGGCCTTGCGCAGCCGGAAGCGCGTGCGGCGGGTGACGACGTCGCGGCGGTGCTCGACGAAGCACTCGATGAGCTCGCGGATGGTCATCTGCTTGGGCCGGCGCTTGTCGAGGGCCAGCAGGATGACGCCGAAGGAGTTCTCGAAGTTGGTGTGCTTGTAGAGCTTGTTGATGACCACGCGGGGGCTCTCGCCGCGCTTGAGCTCGATGACCACGCGGGTGTTCTCGTCGGACTCGTCGCGGAGGTCGGAGACCTCGTCGATCACCTTCTCGGAGCAGAGGTCGGCGATGTGCTTCACCAGCGCGGCACGGTTGACGTTGTAGGGTAGCTCGGTGAGCACGACCTGCTCCTTGCCGTTCTTGAGCTCCTCGGTGTGGGCCACGCCCCGGACGCGGACGATGCCGCGGCCGGTGCGCAGGTACTGGCGGATGCCCTCCTTGCCGTTGATCACGCCGCCGGTCGGGAAGTCCGGGCCGACGATGACCTTCTCCAGGTCCTCGACCGTGGCGGAAGGCTTGTCGATGACCAGGCAGACGGCCTCGACGAGCTCGCCGAGGTTGTGGGGCGGGATGTTGGTGGTCATGCCCACGGCGATGCCGGTCGGGCCGTTCATCAGCAGGTGCGGCAGGGCGCAGGGAAGCACGGAGGGCTCGGTGGTCGACTCCTTGTAGTTGGGGACGAAGTCGACCGTGTCCTCGTCGATGTCGGCGAGGAGCTCGCCCGCGACCTCGGCGAGACGGCACTCGGTGTAGCGGTAGGCGGCGGGCGGGTCGCCATCGACCGAGCCGAAGTTGCCCTGCGGCTCGATGAGCTGGTAGCGCATCACCCAGCTCTGGGCCAGGCGGACGAGCGTGTCGTACACGGAACTGTCGCCGTGGGGGTGGTAGTTCTTGAGCACTTCGCCGACCACGCCGGCGCACTTGTCGAAGGGCCGGTTGTGGACGAGCCCCTCGCGCAGCATGGCGTAGAGGATGCGGCGCTGGACCGGCTTGAGCCCGTCGCGGGCGTCGGGCAGCGCGCGGGACACGATGACCGACATCGAGTAGTCGATGTAGGCGGTCTGCATGATGTCCGTGATGCTGGCCTGGGTGAGCTTTTCCTGTTCGGAGTACATCTTGTTCGGAATTCGGAGGTAAAGGTCGGGGCGGGGCCGTTCAGACGTCGAGGTTCGAGGTGTTGAGGGCGTTGTCCTCGATGAAGGTGCGGCGGGCGGGCACGTCCTCGCCCATCAGCATGGCGAAGACGCGGTTGGCCTCGGCGGCGTCGCGGATGTCGACTTTGAGGAAACGGCGCTTGGCCGGATCCATGGTGGTCTCAAAGAGCTGCTTGGGGTTCATCTCGCCCAGGCCCTTGTAGCGCTGGATGGTGAGGCCCTTGCGACCGAACTGGCGGATCTGCCCGATGAGGTCGAGGACGCTCATGAGCGGCACCGGCTCGGGCTTCTTGACCGGCTTCTTGGCGGCCTTCTCGGCCTTGGCGGGCTCCTCGCCGCCCTCGGCGGCCTCGGCAGGGGCCTCCTCGGCGGCGGAGCCGTCGATGAGGTGGTAGCGCGGCTCGTCGCCGGGGCTGAACTTCTTCACGTCCATGCCCTGGGTCTCGAGCTCCTTGAGCACCTTGGTGATGGCGTCGTTCTCGAAGACCTCGATGACCTGGACGCGCTCCTGGACGACGGTGCCGTCCTTGAGCTTCTTCTCGCGGTCGATGCGGTCGGAGAGGAAATCATCGACGCCGGACTTGCGCAGGAAGGCCTGCTTGGCCTCCGCGTCCTTGAGGAACTCGAAGGTCTCCTCGTTGCCCGTGCGGGTGCGCACGATGAAGCGCGGCAGGGCGTGGGTCTTCTGGTCCTGCTGGTCGAGGAACTCGCCGTAGGGGCAGCCGGTGCGGGCGATGCCGGCGCCGAGGCCCTCGAGGCGGGCGAGCGCCTCGACGATCTTGTCGAGCTTCTGGCCGGGGAAGACGTGCTTGTCGCGCAGGCGGAGCAGGTTCACGTCCTCGGAACCGAGCTCGAGGAGGATGCGGTTGAGCTCGGGGTCGTTGTCGACGTACTGCTCGCGCTTCTTGCGCTTGATGCGGTAGAGGGGCGGCTGGGCGATGTAGACGTAGCCGGCCTCGATGAGCCCGGGCATCTGCCGGTAGAGGAAGGTCAGGAGCAGCGTGCGGATGTGGGAGCCGTCGACGTCGGCGTCGGTCATGATGACCAGCTTGTGGTAGCGGCACTTCGTGACGTCGAAGGCGCCGTCGCCCTCGTGCTTGCCGATGCCGGTGCCGCAGGCGGTGATGATGGTGCGGATCTCCTCGTTGGAGAGGATCTTGTCGATGCGCGCCTTCTCGACGTTGAGGATTTTGCCCTTGATGGGGAGGATGGCCTGGTAGCGACGGTCGCGGCCCTGCTTGGCGGAACCGCCGGCGGAGTCGCCCTCGACGATGTAGAGTTCGCAGACGGCGGGGTCGCTCTCGGAGCAGTCAGCCAGCTTGCCGGGCAGGCCGCCGGAGGACATGGCGGACTTGCGCACGGTCTCGCGGGCCTTGCGGGCGGCCTCGCGGGCGCGGGCGGCGTTGAGACACTTGTCGACGATGCGGCGGCCGGTCTTGGGGTCGCGCTCCAGGTAGTACTTGAGCTGCTCGCCGACGACGGAGGTGACGATGCCCTCGACCTCCGGGTTGGTCAGGCGGGTCTTGTTCTGGGACTGGAACTTGGGGTCGGGGTGCTTGACGGAGATGACCGCCACCAGGCCCTCGCGCATGTCGTCACCGTTGAGCTTGGCGTCCTTGTCCTTGATGAGTCCGTTGGACTTCGCGTAGTGGTTGATGACGCGGGTCAGGGCGGAGCGGAAGCCGGAGAGGTGCGTGCCGCCCTCGGGCTGGTTGATCAGGTTGGTGTAGCTGAAGACCATCTCGTCGTAGCGGTCGTTGTACTGCAGGGCGACGTCGACGGTCATGCGGCGCTGGCCGGGCTTGGGCTTCTCGCCCTCGGCCATGACGCGGGGGTTCTCCAGGTCGGTGAAGTCGACCTCGGCCGCCATCAGGATGGGCTTGTCGAAGAGGGTCTCCTCGTTGGCGTTGAGGAACGCCACGTATTCGGCGATGCCCTCCTTGAATTCGAAGCGGTCCGCGCGGTCGGTGCGCTGGTCCTTCATCTCGATGACGATGCCGGGCACGAGGAAGGCCAGCTCGCGCATGCGGCGCACGAGGATGTCGTACTTGAACTCCTGCGTGGTCGTGAAGATCTGCGGGTCGGGATGGAAGGTGATCTTGGTGCCGGTGCGCTTGGTCTTGCCCACGACCTTGATCGGCTGGGTGACCTCGCCGCGGGAGAACTTCATCTGGTGCACCTCGCCCTCGCGGCTGACCTCGGCGGTGAAGGCGTCCGACAGCGCGTTGACGCACTTGGCGCCGACGCCGTTCAACCCGCCGGACACCTGGTAGGCGCCCTTGTCGAACTTGCCGCCGGCGTGCAGGTTGGTGAGCACGAGCTCGAGGGTCGGGATCTTCTCCTCGGGGTGCATCGCGACGGGGATGCCGCGTCCGTCGTCCTCGACGGAGAGCGAGCCGTCGGCATGGATCTCGACCTTGATGTGCTTGCAGAAGCCGGCGAGCGCCTCGTCGATCGAATTGTCGACGATCTCGTAGACGCAGTGATGCAGGCCGGTCTCGTTGGTGTCGCCGATGTACATGCCCGGGCGCTCCCGGACGGCCTTGAGGCCCTTCAGCCGCTTGATGTCACCGGCGTCATAGGACGCCTTGCCGGCATGCTTGCCACGTGAATTGGACTCGGAATTTTCGCTCATGGGAAAGGGTGTAAAAGGGGGCGCTCCCCACACTTTCGGGGGGTATTTACATACTGTTTTTCACACCCCTTTCTGCAACCGGAAAAGGGGGGTCGGTGAATGTTTTTACGAATCTCTAAATTTCTGAAATTCAGAGGGTTAGGGATGCTTATCCCTCGCTTAAGGAATGCTTGTTCACACGTTACTGACAGGGGGTTGTCGGACCGTTGCCGGGGCTCTCAGGAAGATGCCAGAAAGTCAGCGGACGGGACGATCGCCGCACGGCCGGCATCCTCCAGGACATAGTGTCCGGCATCCTTGAAAAGCAGCTCCTCGGCCGACGGAAAGCGCCTTCGGAATCCGTCCAGGAAATGCCCGTCGAAGCAGAAGTCCTTCAGGCCCCAGCAAAGGAGCATCGGTTTGCCGGCGAGCGAAGGCAGTCCACGCTCGACCTCGTCCAGGGCGGCCCAGGAAGGGTGATGCCGCTCCATGGGGATGTCGGCCACGAAGTCCGCCACGGAACGCCGGTCGGCCCAGGTCCGATAGGGAAACAGGAACCCTTCCCTCACGGCGGGCGCAAGCGGGCGCTCCACCGCCATCGAGGCCGCCGGCCCGGCGAAGGCATTGAATCCTTGGACGGCCAGGCGGCCCAGCCAGGGCAGTCGGCACAGGGCGATGCGGAAAGGAATCCTCTCCGAGCGGAAGGCGGCGGTGTTGGTGACGAGGATGCGGCCGACTTGGGACGGACGCCGCACGGCTAGGCCGAACCCGATGGCGCCACCCCAGTCGTGCACACCAAGGTCGAATTCGGACACACCCAGGCAGTCGAGCAGCGCTTCGACGTCACGGATGCGGTCGTTGAGGCGGAGGAAGGAGCCGGGGCGCCCGGAGAGCCCCATGCCCACGTGGTCGGGCACGATCACGCGTCGGCCGTGCGCGACGAGCTCCGCGACCAGGTCGCGCCACAGGAAGGACCAACTGGGGTTGCCGTGCAGGAGCAGCACCGGCCGGGCCGAGCGCGGCCCCTCGTCGAGGTAGCTCATCCGGCCCGAGGGGGCCTGGAAGGCGCGCGGCGAGAAGGGGTAAAGGGCGCGGACCGCGGGGCTCAGTTCCATGGTCTCAGCACTCCACCGCGAGCATCAGGCTGGCGAGGCCGCTGCCGATGCCGAGCAGCGCGACTCGCTCGCCGGCGCGGATGCGCCCGTCGGCTCGGGCGAGCGCGAAGGTAGCGGGCAACGAGGCGGACCCGACGTTGCCCAGCGTGTCGAAGCTGCGGCAGTCCTTGGCGGGATCGAGGCCGAGCGACTCGAAGAGCAGCGTGGAGTGACGACGGCCGACCTGGTGGGTCACGACCTTCGAGGGCGTCGACGCGTCCCAGCCGGTGGCCGCGCGGAAACGGCCCCAGCAACGGCCCGCGAGCGCGACGCCCGCGGCGAGCAGCGCTTCGGAATCCGTGCGCATGTCGAGCTCATCGGAGGCCGTGTCACCTTCGCAAAGTCCGTTGGCGGAAGAGTCGGTCTCAGCCGCCCCGCCCACGAGTCGGACCGAACCGCGAACCGCGAGGTCGTCGCGGCAGACGACGGCTGCGGCCCCGCCGGCCCCGATGGTGAGATTGGCGAAGTAGGGCTTGATCGTGTCGCGCGTCAGCGAGAGGTCCTCGTTGAGCAGACGGACCGTGCGTTCCACCAGCGGACGTCCGTCCTCGCCCGCGCAGACCAGCGCGCGGCGGATCTGGCCGGACTCGACCAGCCCGGCCGCCAGCACGACGGCGTTGAGCCAGCCCAGGCAGGCGTTGGAGACGTCCAGAATCTGCGCCTGAGGCCCCAGTCCGAGCAGCCCGTGGACGTAGGCGGCCGTGGAAGGCTCGAGACGGTCTCGGCACACCGAGGCGTGGATGAGCAGGTCGACGTCCTTCGGGCCCACGCCGGCGGCTTCCATGGCCTTGCGGCCGGCCGCGGCGGAGGCGGCCGAAGGACGGACGGCGGAGGGCCAGAAACGGCGCTCACGGATGCCCGTCATGAGCTCCAGACGGCCCTCGGGCAGCCGGAGACGGGAGTAAAGCGGCTGAAGGCGGGACTCGAGGTCGGCCGAACTCCAGACCTCGGGAGGAAGCTCGGCCGTCAGGCCGCTGAGCACGGTCCGTTGGAAACGCACGTCAGGGCAGGCGGTTGGAGGCCTTGACGAGCTCCTCGTCGAAGAAATTCCAGCCCATGCCGGCGTCGACGACGATTCCCTGCCCGTTCACCCCGCTGGAACGGGGCGAGAGGAGCCAGACCGCGACGTCGGCGACTTCCTGCGTCTTCAGCGCCTCCTTGCGGAACGTCATCTTCTCCGCGTGCAGGTAGTTGTCGAGGTAGCCGGGAATCCCCGCGCTCGCGCTGGTCTTGAGCGGACCCGCGTTGACGGTGTTGAAGCGTACGCGCGAGTCGGCCGAGAACGACTTGGCGAGGAAGCGGGATGTCGATTCGAGCGCCGCCTTGATGGGCGACATGTAGCCGTAGCTGGAGGCTGTCACCTGGGAGGAAATGCCGACGGAGACCACTGAAGCGTCGGGCTTGAGGCCGGCCTTGAAGGCGCGGGCGAGCTCGACCAGCGAGAAGCAGGAGACGGCGGTGGCCTGGAGGAAATCCTGACGCACGGTGCCGTGGAAGGGCTGGAGTCCCTTGGAGTAGTTGGCGAAGGCCACGCTGTGCAGCAGACCGTCCAAGGGCCCGTGCTCACCGATGACGGCCTCGGCGAGGGCGACCGTCTGCTCCTCATGCTCGAGGTCGCAGAGATGCACGGACCTGCCGTCGAGGAGCCCCTTGAGGGAGTCGAGCCGCGCGCGGTTGCGCACCGAGTAGACAACCTTGGCGCCTTCGGACTCGAGCGTGCGCGCGACGTGCCAGGCGACGGACTTGCGGTTGGCGACGCCCGTGACGAGGTAGGTGCGGCCCTGGATTCCGAGGAAGGACATGGTCAGGCGGTCTTCTCCACGAGGGCCAGGGCGAAGCGGATCGTGAGCACGGCCTTGCCGTCACGCCGCACCGTGCCCGTCATGAAATGGAACTGCTGCAACGTCTCGGCGTGCTTCACTTCGATGCTGACCGTGTCGCCCGGAAAGACCATGCCCTTGAACTTGGCCTCCTCGATGCGGCACAGGACCGGGGTACGCCCTTCGGCGGATCCGCCCTCCGCCTGGAGCTTCTTGGTCAGATAGACGGCCCCCGCCTGGAAGACGGACTCGCAGAGCAGCACCCCGGGCGTGATGGGATTGCCAGGGTAATGACCGGCGTAAAAGGGCTCCTCGGCACGGAAAGTGCGCGAACAGACCGCCCCGTCGGCACGGAGCTCATCGACCCGGTCCAGAAAGAGGAACGGGGGGCGGTGCGGGATGGTCGCCTGGACGTCCGTCGGCATGCTGTTTTCTGGTCCCGGCGGGGTCGGCAAGCGACACGAAAACACGCCTACGGACGTTTGCCTTTCCCGGAAGAAGGGTCAGCCTCATGCCATGCGCTCCCTGCTCCCCGCCATGCTCCTCACCCTCCTCCCCCTCTTCGGCTCCGGCGCCGAAAAGCTCGCCGTGGGCGCCGCCCTGCCCGCCGTCACCGTCAACGACCAGGACGGCAAGAGCGTCGATCTGGCGGCCGAGGGATCCAGCGGCTACCTGCTCGTGTACTTCTACCCCAAGGCCAAGACCGGCGGCTGCACCAAGCAGGGCTGTTCGCTCCGTGACTCCTGGGCCGACCTGCAGAAGGCGGGCGTCAAGGTGCTCGGCGTGAGCACCGACGGCGAGAAGCTCCAGAAGGAGTTCAAGGAGGAGCAGAAGTTCCCCTTCCGACTGCTCGCCGACAAGGAGAAGAAGGTCACTGAGGCCTTCGGCGTGAAGAGCCTCGTCGGATTCGCCAGCCGCTCGGCCTTCCTCTTCAAGGACGGCAAGTGCGTCTACGCCGACCACAAGGGTCACACCTCCGACCAGGCCCAGGTGATCCTCGACTTCCTCAAGGCTCCGAAGAAGTAAGCCCGCCACACACCGCTCAAAGAAAAGGCCGCGTCACCCGACGCGGCCTTCTTCATGCCCCGGAACCCGCGCTCAGTGACCCTTGATGGGGAAGAGGTCGGTCACGCTGCTGTTGCCATGGATGCGCCGGATGGCGTCGGCCAGGAGGGGCGCGATGGACAGCACCGTGATGGGCAGCCCGCGGGTCTCGAGCGGCACGGAATTGGTCGTGATGACCTCGTCGATGTGCCCGGCGCGGAGGCGGTCGTACGCAATCTCCTGGATCATGCAGTGCGAGACGACCGCACGCACGGACCGGGCGCCGTTCTTCTTGAGCAGCTCGGCGGCGGCGGTGAGCGTGCCCGCGGTCTCCGTCATGTCGTCGACCAGGATGATGTCACGGCCCTCGACCTCGCCCACCAGGCTGGTGGCCTGGACCGTGGTGGCGCTGGTGCGACGCTTGGCGACGAAACCGTAGGGCAGGCCCAGCATGTCGGCGACGGCGGCGGCGTACTTGAGGCCGCCCACGTCGGGCGAGAAGACGGTCGCCTCGCGGATCCAGGGCTTGTTGCGGATGTACGAGTAGAAGACCGGCGAGGCGTAGAGGTGGTCGACGGGGATGTCGAAGAAGCCCTGGATCTGCTGCGCGTGCAGGTCGACCGTGAGCACGCGGCTGGCGCCGGCGGCGGTCAGCAGGTTGGCGACGAGCTTGGCCGTGATGGGGACGCGGGGCTTGTCCTTGCGGTCCTGGCGGGCGTAGCCGAAGAACGGGATGACGGCCGTGATGCGCGCGGCGGAGGCGCGGCGCATGGCGTCGATCATGATGAGAAGCTCCATGATCCGGTCGTTGGCCGGGGCGCAGGTGGGCTGCACCACGAAGACGTCCGTGCCGCGGATGTTCTCGTTGATCTGGACGAAGGTCTCGCCGTCGGGGAACCGGTTGACGGTGGCGGAACCGAGCGGCGCGCCGAGGTGCTCGCAGATCTCTCGGGCCAGGCCGGGGTTGGCGTTGCCTGAGAAGACCTTCATGGCGGGCAGAGTCATCGTGCGTCCTTGGCGACAGCGTCCAAGGCGGCGGCCAGCGAATCAACCTTTTTGAACAGGTCGGGGAGCCGGCGCGAGAGCACCACGACGCGCCGCTCCAGGCCCAGGGGGCAGGCCGGCGTGCCGTTGACGAAGGCGTCGGCGGGGACGTCCTCCAGGACGCCGGACTGAGCCCCCACCCTGACCCGGTCCCCGACGACCAGATGGCCGCCGACTCCGGACTGACCGCCCAGCACGCAGCGGTCGCCGATGACGGTGCTGCCCGCAATGCCGGTCTGGGCGGCGATCATGCACTGCGACCCGATGCGGACGTTGTGGGCGATCTGGACGAGGTTGTCGATCTTGGTGCCCCTGCCCACCACGGTCCGGCTGAACCGGGCGCGGTCGAGCGTAGAGTTGGCCCCCACTTCGACGTCGTCCTCCAGCACGACGATGCCGACCTGCGGGATGCGGCGAATGTCCTCTCCCACGGGTTCGTAGCCGAATCCCTCGGACCCGATGACGACGCCGGGCTGCAGACGGCAGCGGGCGCCGACCACGCAGTAGTCGGCGACGCTTGAGCCCGACTTGAGCCATGACCCCTGGCCGACCGTGGCATGGCGGCCGACGTGGACGGCGGCCTCAAGCACGGCGTCCGGCCCGAGACGGGCGCCCTCGCCGATGACGCACAGAGGGCCGACATGGGCCGCCGGTGAGACGTCGGCGCCGGGTGAAATCACGGCGGTGGGATGCACGCCGGGCGCAGGGCGGGGCCAGAGCGCAGACTCGATCACCGAGCACAGGAGGGCCAGCGCGTAGGACGGATTGTCGACACGCAGGAAGACCTGGCCTTCCGAGGGTCGGCCCTCGAAGGTCCTGGGTACGAGGATGACGCCGGCGCGGGAGCCGGCGACTTCAGGGGCGTACTTCGGATTGCCGAGGAAGGAAAGGTCGTCGGGTCCGGCCTCGGAAAGGGACGCGACGCCCGTGACCGGCCGGGTGCGCCCGCCGTCCACCGAAGCCGCGCCCACGTGACGGGCGAGTTCGTCGAGGTGGAAGGAGACGGACATGTCCCTAAATCAGGCGCCCCTGATGGTCAGGGGCGCGAGGGTCACTTGGCGGCGGGCGCCGCGGGAGCGGGCGCCGGAGCGGCGGACTTGTAGGCGTCATTGAGCGCCTTGATGACATCCGCGGTGATGTCGAGGGAGGCGTCATTGAAGAAAGTCACGGCCTTGGGCAGGACGAGCTGGAGCCCCTTGTCCTTGGCGATCTTTTCGGCCTGGACGCGCACGTCGGCCACGACCTGACGCTCCATCTCCTGGACGCGCTGCTGGATGGTGCCCTGGGCGGACTGGACGAACTGCACGTACTCGTTCTGACGCTGCTGGAAGGCTCCCTGCTTGATCTGGGCCTCGGACTGGAGGGAGCGCTTGCCGGCCTCGTTGAGGATCGGATCCTGGGAGCGCTTGACGGTGCTCTCCAGGTCGGCGCGCAGGGACTGCAGCTCCTTCTCACGTTCGGCGACGGCTTCGCGGCTCGTCTGGACGGACTTGTCGATGCCGGCCTTGGTCTCGATGGCCTTGTTGTACTTGGTCATGACCTCGGCGACGTCGACGACGCCCACGTTGGGGGCGGCGGCGAACGCCGGTGCGACGGCCAGGAGGATGAATGCGGTCAGGGTCTTCATGATGGGCTATGAAAGCGTCCGGGTCGGGCGGTTGGCAATCAAAACACCGTGCCGAAGCTGAAATTGAAACGCATGCCGGTGTCATTGACCGTCTGCCCGGTCGCGGGATCGGAAGTGGCCTGGATGGGGAAGCCGAAGTCCAGCCTCATGACGGCTCCGCCCAGGAGGATGCGGGCGCCGAGCCCCCAATCGGAGTTGGCCCCGGACAGCGACAGGTCGCCCTCGGACAAATTGACCACGCCGTGGTCGTAAAAGGCGGCGAGGCGGAAATTCTCCGCGACCTTGATCGTGTACTCGGCACTGAAGTAGCCGTAGGAGAGACCCCCGACCGGCTCATAGCCGGCCCCTTCGAAGGTGGAGAGCTCGCCCACCTGATTGTAGTCGAACCCGCGCATGTCATAGGCGCCGCCGAGGTAGAACCTCTCATAGAAAGGCAGCGTCGAACTCGCCCCGGTGAGCAGGCCGACCCGGCCGATGACGCTCACGGTCTGCTCGGCCTGACGGGAGACGAGGAACCACTTGCCCGCGCGGAGTTCGGACTTCAGGTAATCGACGTCGCCGCCGATGCCGTTGCCGGCGAGTTCCTCCGTGAGGGAGACGCGCTCCCCCCGGGTCGGGAAATTGAGGGCGTCACGGGTGTCATGCACGAGGGAGAGCGTGACCCCGGAGATGGTCTTGGGGTTGCCGCTCTCGGCCTGGACGGAGGCAGGTGCGGACGCGGCGACGTTGTCGACCTGCACGCGGCGGAGGTCGTAGCCCAGTCGGGCCTCGACGGTCGGGAGCACGCGACGGCGCACGTAGACGCCGGCACCCTGCGTGATGACGTCATACGCGGACGAGCGGAAGCCGCTGAAGCGACGGTAGAGGCTGTAGCCTGCGGCGAGATCGCGATCCCAGACCGCGGGCTCCTCGAAGGAGTGCTCCAGGGAGTTCGAGAGGTTGCCCGCGGAGACGCGGAGCCTGAACTTCTGCCCGCCGCCGCGCCACCAGCCGTCGGGATTGGAGAAGTCGAAGTTGCCCTCCGAATACTCCACGAAACCGACCAGCTCCTCGACGGTGCTGTAGCCCGCGCCGAAGCTCACCTGGCCGGTCGGCCCCTCCTTGACGGTCACGCGCAGGTCGCTCTGCCCGGGCACGCCGGTGGGTACGGGCGCGACGCGCACTTCCTCGAAGAACTGGGTGTTGCGAAGACGGGCTTCCGACACGCGCATGCGCGCGAGGTCGAAGACCTCTCCGGGCGAAAGCGCCAGCTCGCGCGCGATGACGTTGGACCGGGTCTTGGTGTTGCCCTGGATCTCGAGGGCCCGGACGGTGAATCGCTGCCCCTCGTCGATGGCGAAGGCGAGGTCGATGGCGCCGGTCTCCAGATTGGGCCGCCGGGAGACGTCGACGCGGGCGTTGAGGTAGCCCATCTGCCCGTAGTATTCGCGCAGCTTCTCCGCCGCCGCTTCGACGGCCTCGGAGTTGAACCAGTCGGAGGAGGCCAGCCGATCGACGGCGTCGGAATGCGCGCCGCGACGGAGCGAGGGCTGGTCGATGACCTTGCGGAGATTCTCGGTCGAGAAGACGGGGTCGTTGACGCCCAGACGGTTGCCTTCGATGGAGATCGCGCCGACGGAGTAACGCCGCCCCTCCTTGACGCGGATCACGATGTCGACCCAACCGGAGCCGCCGGAGACGTCCTTGATGACGCAGGATTTCTGGGGGTCGGAGTCGGAGACCTCGACGTCGAGGAAGCCCTGGGACCGGTAGTAGTCGCGGACCTTCTGGCAGTCGCGGCGGTACTCGTCAGGATTGAGACGTCCGCCGTCGCTGAGCCAGGAGAACTTCCACCAGCGCCAGGTCGAGGCGGCGAGGTCGGCCCCGGCGACCACGTCGGACTCCTTGAGCGCGGAGGTGCCCTCGACGGTCACGCGGTCGACCTTCAGTTCGACGCCTTCACGCACGCTCACCACGGCCTTGACGCCTCCGGTGACGGGCACGATGCGGGAGGTCAGCAGCGTGAACGGGCGCTTCTTGCGCAGATCTCCCTGCAGCTTGACTTCGGCGCGACGCAGCACGGCGGGGTCTAGGGGCTCGCCCACCTTCACGCCCTCCAGGGGGTCGGAATCGCCGAAGATTCCGGACACATGGCTGTCGACGAGCGCCTTGTCCCCTTCGAACTCGACGGAGACGAGCAGCGGACGGGGTTCGACGACGACGGTCACGTCGACCTCGCCGGTGGCGGGGTCGAGCCGGGGTATCACCACCGCCTGGGCGAACTTGCCGGTGCCGTAGAGCGCCCGCACGGTGGAGGCCACCGCGTCACGGGAGAAAGGCTGCCCCGCCCTCAGGGCCACGAAGCCGAGCACGTACTGGTCGGACACCTCGCCTCCCTCCGCCTTGACGGAGATGGAGCGGACCTTGGGCTCCTTGGCCGGCACGCCGGGGCGGGCCGCCGGGGCGCGCTCCTGGGCGAGGCCCGTCTCGGGTGAGATCGCGGCGGAGAGGAGCGCGGCGGCGACCAGGCTGCGACGGATGAGAGGGCGGTTCATTGGGGGGGGTGATCCTTGGCCAGGGCCTCGAAGCGTGTAAGCCCGCCGTTAAAGAGCAAGTTGATGTCGGAGGTGGGTCCGTTACGGTTCTTCGCCACGATCAGCTGCCGGGCCCAGCAGCCCGGCGAATGCTCGACCTCCTCCTCGATGGCCTGCTTCTGGGCGCCCGTGGGCTTCGATATCAGCATGACGATGTCAGCGTCCTGCTCGATGGAGCCGGACTCCCGCAGGTCGGAGATGCGGGGCTGGCGGGCCTCGTCCTCGGACTTGCGGTTGAGCTGCGCCAGGGCGATGACCGGCACGTCGAACTCCTTGGCCATGGCCTTGATGCTGCGCGAGACCTCGGCGATCTGCTGCTCGCGGGGGAGGCCCGAGTCCAGGCCGTTGATCAGCTGGATGTAGTCGATGACGATCATGTCCAGCGGGCGGCGGGAATGGGCGCGGCGGCACTTGGCGCGGATCTCAAGGATGTTCTGCCCGCCGTTGTCATCGATGAGGAAGGGCCGCGTCTTGTACTCCTGCGCGGCCTCGAAGAGGTCCATCTGCATCCGCTCGTCGGGATGGGCCGACCGCAGCTTCTGCATGTTGACGCGGGCCCGCGAGCAGAGGAGACGGAGGGCGAGCTCCCGGGCGGGCATCTCCAGGGAGAACATCATCACATGGGCGGGCTCGCGTCCGGAATTGGGCTTGGGAAAGAGCGCCGCCTCGATGAAGTTCAGGGCGATGGAGGTCTTGCCCATGCCCGGGCGGGCGGCGACGACCACCATCTGTCCGCCCTGGAAGCCGAAGGTCAGCGCGTCCAGGTCGAGGAATCCGGTCGGGATGCCCTGGACGGAGTTGCGGTCGCGGATGATGCGCGCGACGAGTTCCATCGCGTCGTCGATGGGCTTCTCCACGTGCACGGCGTCCTCGCTGATGCGGTTCTCGCTGATGCGGAAGAAGGACTGCTCGACGTCCTCCAGGAGGCGTTCGATCCCCTCGGCGTGCGCATGGGCCTTCTCGACGGTCGTGACGGCGGTGGCGATCAGCTGCCGGAGAAAATACTTCTCCCGGACGATGGCCAGCCAGTGGGGCGCGTGCGCGGTGGAAGCGACCAGGCCCGTCAGCTCGTTGAGGTAGGGCGCTCCGCCCGAGGATTCCAGACGGCCGTCGCGCCGCAGGCGTTCGGTGAGCGTGATCTCGTCGACGCCCGAGCCGGCCTGGCTGAGGTCGACGCAGGCGCGGAAGATGTCCTGGTGCTTCGGATCGAAGAAGCATTCGGGGGTGACGCGCTGCTCGAGGCAGCGCTGGAGGGTGTCTCCGCCGTCGATGATGATGCCGGCGATGAGGCCCCGCTCGGCGTCAAGATTGTGAGGAGGCACCCGGTCGCCGTAGTTAGGCTGCTCGGGGCGGCGGGTGCGCGTGCTTCTTTCGGCCATGGAAGGAACCCATTGTGCCGACGAGGGCCTTCATGACAGCACCAAATCCTGCCCGCGGTTCACGCCTTTTGCACGGGCCTATTCACAGCCCCGGACAAAGACGAAGGGCGCCCGGCGGAGCCGGACGCCCTTCTCCGCGGACCCGCGGGCCTCGCGGGCTCACTCCGCCTTGGCGGGCTTGTCCTTACGGGGCTTGCGGGGCTTCTTGGCGCGCTCGCCGGACTCCTCGGCCTCAGGCGCCTCCTCGGCGACGGGCTCGATGGGGTTCTCGGAAACGACCTCGAACTCCTGGTCGACCATGACGTCGGAGTGGAGGCGGATGTGGCAGACGTGCTTGCCGAGCTGCTTGACGGGTCCCTGGCCGAGGTGGATGCGGCGACGCTCGAGCTCGACGCCGTTCTCGGCGAGCCTGGCGGCGATCTCAGCGGTGCTGATCGCGCCGAACATCTTGCCTCCCTCGCCGGTCTTGACGGCGAAGGTCAGGCGGAGGGCGGCCAGCTTGGCGGCGGTGGCGTTGGCGGCCTCGAGGTCGCGGGCCTCACGGGCCTCGCGGGCCTTCTTGAGGGACTCGACGTACTTGGCGTTGGCGCGGTTGACGGGAAGGGCGACGCCCTGCGGAAGCAGGAAGTTGCGCGCGTAGCCCGCGCGGACGCGGACCTGTTCGCCTTCGGCGCCCAGGCCGTCGACGGGCTTGATCAGTAGGACTTCGGTGAATGCCATGGTGTGTTGATTGGAAAGGGTGTCGGAATCAGAAGGGGACGTCGTCGCCGCCATGGTCGGCGGGGGCGGAAGGCGCGTCGTTGCCGCCGCGCGAACGGGGGGCGGAGCCGCCCTCCTCGCCGGAGCCCTGGCCGCGGCCGCCGATGAAGGTGAAGTTCTCGAGGACGACGCCGAGGCGGGAGCGCTTCTCGCCGGTCTTCTTGTCCTCCCACTGGTCGAGCTTGAGACGGCCCTCGACGAGGATGCCGGAGCCCTTGCCGCAGTATTTGGCGATGATCTCGGCCTGCTTGCCGTAGCTCTCGATGTCGACGTAGGTGACCTCCTCGCGCTTCTCCCCCTCCTTGGTGGTGTAGGAGCGGTTGACGGCGAGGGAGAACTTGGTGAGGGCCTGCCCGGAGGGCAGCGAGCGCGCCTCGGGGTCGCGGGTCATGTTGCCCGCCAGGATGACGCGGTTGAAGGAGGATGCCATGGCCGTGCTGGGCGGGGGCTTACTTGACGGACTGCACGAGGATCCGGTTGACCGAGCGGTCAAGGCGGAGCTTCTCGCGGAAGGCGACGGGGGCGCCGACGGGACCGTCGAAGTGGAACTGGACGTAGAGGCCGGAGGGGAACTTCCGGTCGACGACGCGGGAGAACTCCTTCTGACCGAGGTTCTCGACCTCGGTGACCTTGCATTCGGCGGACTTGAGCACGTCCTTGATGCGCTCAATGGCGGCCTCGGGAGCCTCGGCGGAACCGCGGAGGTCGAGGATGAGGCTGGCGCGGTAGGAACGGCGGAGCGTGGCGGTGGTCATGGTGATGGTGTTTTTCTGTTGGTGAGGTTCTGGGCGGCGGGAAGGCCGCGGGTGAGAAGGACGGAAAGGGATTGGAGGAAGTCAGGGATGCGGGCGGTGAAGGCGGCGAGGTCGGCCTCAGGCATGCGGCCGAGGACGTGATCGGCGAGGTCCTGGCCGGGGTGCAGCTTGGGGCCGATGCCGATGCGCCCCCTCACGAATGCCTCGCCGAGATGGGCGATGCAGCTGGCGACACCGTTGTGTCCGGCCGCGGAACCGCCGAGGGAGAGCCGGAACTGCCCCGGCTCGAAGGCGATGTCGTCATGAAGGACGACGACCTCGGAAGGCTCGGACCGGCGGAAGCGCAGGAAGGCGGAGAGGGCCGCCCCGCTTTCGTTCATGTAGGTGAGCGGCTTGACGAGATGCACGGGGACTCCGGCGAAATCGGCTTTGGCGACCGAAGCGGGAAACCGGGATTCGTCCGACCAGCCGGCCCGTGACTGTCGCGCCAAGGCGTCGATCAGCATCCACCCGGCGTTGTGCCTGGTGTGGGCGTATTCCCGGCCCGGGTTGCCGAGGGCGGCGAGGACCGTGTAAGGCATCTGACTTCAAAGAACGGGGTGCCGGGAGCCGCCCGGCGCGGAGAATCACTTCTTGGCGGGAGCGGCGGGAGCGGCGGCGGCGGGCGCGGCGGCACCGGCGGCACCGGCGGCGGGCGCGGCGGCGCCGGCGGCGGCGTCGGGCGCGGCGCCTGCGACAGGAGCAGCTCCGGCGGCGGGCTCGGGGGCGGCCTCCTCTTCGGCCATCTCGGAGCAGACGACGACGACGCGCTTGGGGTCGCCGGGGAAGGTGATGCCGGCGGGAGCCTTGAGCTCACCGACGTGGATGGACCCGTTGACCTTGAGGTCGGTGACGTCGACGGAGATGAATTCCGGCAGGTCCTTGGGGAGGCAACGCACCTTGACGGTCTGGGACACGACGGCGAGCGTGCCGCCCTCGGTCTTGACGCCGTAAGCCTCGCCCACGAGGTGGACGGGGATGGCGGCGGTCATGGGCGACTCGCGGTCGATCTCCATGATGTCGATGTGCAGGAACTTCTGGGTGATCGGGTGGCGCTGGAACTCCTTGATCAGGGAAAGCATCTTGGCGCCGTCCACCGTGAGCTCGATGAGGGCGGCGGCGTTGCCCTTCGCGCGCATGAGGTCACGGAAAGCCTCCTGGGCGACGCTCACGCTGCGGTTGCCAGACTTGCCGTAGATGATGGCGGGGATGGACCCTTCCTGACGGAGGCGACGGGAAGGCCCGCGGCCGTTGCCGGCGCGGCTGGAGACATTGAGACTGAGCTGCTTCATGTGGTTAAAAAAGGGACTTTGGGTGCCTGACCAGTTGCGGGCCCGCTGTCAGCGGCCGCCCCTATCTCAGGGAAAGGAAGGTTCAACTTGGTGCCGGAAAGACGCTTGGCAAGGCCAAAAGAAAAGGGGCCCGCAGGCCCCTTTTCCATGCTCCAGAGGGAAGTCTCAACGGTACGTGGCCATCCACTCGACGATGTCGGCCACGTCCTGGGCGGTCAGGCCGAGCTGGTCGGCCGAGAGCATCAGCGACCGGGTCATGCGGGACTGTCCGGCCATGCGGTCACGCGGCACCATCTGGGTCGCGCCTCCCGTGGAGATGATGACCAGGGGGTCGTTGCCGGAAAGAAGCCGGCCGTCGATCTGTCCCGCGTTCTTCTTGAGACGCACCGTCACGCCCTCGTAGCCCAGCGCGATGGCGTCGGAAGGCTCGACGATGGAGCGGACCGCGGCCTCCCTGCCCTGCCGGTCCACGAAGCCCTTGAGCTCGGGGGCGTAGGAACCGGGACCGTTGCCGCCGACCTGGTGGCACATGGTGCAGCGCTGCACGAGCTGGGCGCCGCGGGAGGCGTCACCCTGCTTGGCGAGCACGTCCTTGACGGAATAGGCGGGCGCGGCGGCCGGCTCGGGCACGACGACCGGAGTCACGACGATCTTGGCGGGGTCGTAGACGCCGGCCTTCTTGAGCTCGGACCGCACGTCGAACTCGGACCAGGAGCCGGTCATGCGCATGAGCGCCCAGCGTGCGGCCTCATCCTTGACCGGCGAACCTTCGGCCGAGAGCGCGATGGTGGCCAGGGCGGCCTCGCGGCTCTCGATGAAGGAGATGGTCTCCAGCGCCAGCGAACGCTGGGCAGCGTCGAGCTTCGGGGATCCGGCGCGGGCGCGCAGGTCGGCGAGCGCGTCGGCGGGATGCAGGATCCAGGCGATGCGGGCGAGCTGGGGGCTCCAGGCTTCGGCGGAGGGGGCGGCCAGCGCCTTGCGCACGGCGGACCAGACGGCGTCCTCCTTGCCGCGGGCGGCGATGCCGAAGGCGGCGACGGAATTCTTGTCGGCGACGTCGAGGCGACGCGCGAGCTCGACGATGACCGGGAGCGCCTTGTCGGCCGGAGCGCCGAGCAGGGATGTCGCGACGTCACGGCGTACGGCCACGTCGGCGTCGGAAGCCAGCGCGTCGGCGATCGGCAGCGGGTCATGGCCCGCGGCGCGCAGGGCGCGGAAGGCGAGCTGACGCTGGACGGGGTCGGCGTCCTTCAGGCGTTCACGCGTGCGGGCGACGCCCTCCTCACCGAGATGCGGAAGCAGCCAGACGGCGCGGGCGGCCACGTAGGGGTTGGCGTCGCGCAGGAGCTCGAGCGCCTCGGGCAGCGCCTTCGATCCGAAGGCCTTGAGCGCGTTGAAGCCGAGGTGACGGACGTGCACGGCGGGATTGCGCAGCGCGGCCACGGCTCCGGCGGGCGTGGCGAGGTCGAGGCGCGGCACGACGGACTTGAAGCCCTTGGGAGCGATGCGGTAGATGGCGCCGGTGCAGGTGTCGTCCAGGGTCTGGTGACCGCCGACGCGGGAGTCATACCAGTCGGCGACGTAGACGGCGCCGTCGGGCCCGACGGTCACGTCGGAAGGACGGAACAGGATGTGCTGGGCGGGCGCCTGGTCGGTCTTGATCTTGTGGAAGTCGGTGCCCTGGAACTCGCGGGCCGGGTTGGAGGTGATGAAGTCGCCGCGGGTGCGCTCACTGAGGGCGAACGAGCCCTTCTCCGGACGGAGCTTGTAGGAGAGCACGGTGTTGCGGGAAGGCTCGCAGTTGAGAAGCGTGCCGATCCAGGCGTCGCCGAGGGCTCCGTTCTCATAGACGGTGATGCCCGTGGGCGAGCCCGAGCCGTAGACGTCGCCGACGTCCATGGTGTCCGGATCGTCCTGACGCCAGTGGGCGCGCGGGGTGGGCTGTCCGAGCCGACGCACCGAGCCGTAGCCCTGGGAGGAGTAGGTGGTGTAACCGGCGGTGCCCCGCTCCATGACGAAGGAGGTGCGGCAGCTGCTGGAGTCGTCGTTGTCCCCCTGGAAGAGGTCTCCGAACGAGGACGGGAAATGCTCGTAGCTGTTGCGGTAGCCGTTGCCGATGATCTCCGCGCCGGAGCCGTCGAGATTCATGCGGGCCGAGAATCCGGAGGACCAGACGAAGCCGTCGTCACTGGGCTTGCCGGCCTCGGCCTTGGCGTCGAAGGGCCAGGCGCCGCCGCGCTGGTCGACGTAGCCGCTGGCGATGCGGAAGGTGCGGCCGGACCTGTCCTTGAAGACGGCGCCGCAGTTGCCGGAGTTGAGGTAGAACTTGCCGTCGGGACCGGTGACGAGCGCGTGGAGGGAGTGGTCGTGATCCTGTCCGCCGAAGCCCGTGAGGAACTCCTCACGACGGTCGACCGCGGGGTCGAACTTACCGTCACGGTTGACGTCGGTGAACTTGTGGATGGTCGGCGCGTGGGAGACGTAGATGACGTTGTCGATCACCGCGATGCCGAGGGGCGAGGTCCAGGAGGGATCCTGCACGAAGGTCTGCACGGTGTCGGCGACGCCGGCTCCCTTGGTGTCGCTGAGCACGATGACGCGATCGCCTTCAGGCCGACGCTTGCCGCCCTTGTTGTAGACGCGGTAGTTGACGCCCTCGTTGACCCAGAGGCGGCCCTGGGCGTCGAAATCGATGTTGGTCGGATTGGCCAGCATCGGCGAGCGGGCCCAGAGCGTGACCTCGAGCCCCTCGGGCACCTTGAACGTGCCGACCGGAAGCGAGCCCCCCTCGGAGGGCTTGTAGGGCTCGGGCGGAGGCCGGTCGGTCGGTGCGGGTTTCGGAGCGGCGACCAAGGAGGCGGCGGCCATCAGGAACAGGGCGTGACGGGGCATGGGGAGAAGATGTTACTACACTCCGGGGACCCGCAAGTTCCAGCCTATCTTTGCGGGAGGAACCGTCAGGACCACCAGCGGCGAAGCACCTCGAAATCCCGACGCGTGGCCTCGACGGCCTCCTTGACGTGGGATGAATCCGACACGGAGCCCTTCAGATACTCGACATGGAGGCAGACCGGGCCGGCGAACCCGGCTTCCCGGAGACGGGACACGGACTCAGGCGCGACCTGTCCGGCACCGAGCGGACAGCCCTCGGGCACCCTGCCCTTCCAAGCGAAGTCCTTGAAGTAGGCCATGCCGATCCGCTCCGAGGCCAGCTTCAGTTCATTGGGCCAGGAGAGCCCTCCCTCGACCGTGACGTGGAAGAGGTCGAAGGCCCAGGCGAGGTCGGCGGCCGGATGATCGCGCATGAGCGTGGCCATGTCCCAGATGCCGGCCCCGACGTACTTGGCGCCGGAGTGGTTCTGGTAGCAGGGCTGGATGCCGACTTCGCGGGCCAAGGCGACAAGGTCCTTGAGACGCGACCGGATCTCCTCGAGCTGAGTCCAGTGGGAACGGCCCGGCTCATAGGCGTACCACTTCATGCGGAAACGACGGATGCCCAGGGCGCGTGCCGTGCGCAGGACCTGCTCCGTGCGGGACGACTGGTCGACGGCGTTGATGTCCGTGGTCAGCATCGTGATCGCCAGACCGCGGGCGCGGAGGGCTTCGACCAGACGGGGCAGCCCGTCCTCGACCGCCGTCGGCTCGACGTGGCCTCCTTTGCGCACGGGAGCCTCGACGCCGGCGAAACCGAGTTCGGCGACGATGTCGGCCACGCGCGCGAAGGGCAGTCCGACGAGATGCTTGGTGAAGACGCTGAACTCAGGAGCCTTGCGGGAGGCGTCGGCCCCCAGCAGCGGCGAGAAAGCCGCGGCCCCGGCCAAGCCGGCGGCGTTGCGAAGCAGGGCCCGACGCGAAAGCATCAGGTCACTTCCTCACGATGCGCTTCACCTGACCGGCGAGGCTCGCCACCAGGACGTCGCCGTTGGAAGGGTCGTGCCCGAAGCCGGCCACGGTGATGTCCTTGGCGATCTGCTCGGACTGCCATCCGGACCCTTTCTTATGCAGTGCGAAGATGCGACCGGAGGCGAAGTCGCCGAAGACGTAGGCGCCTTCGAGACCGGGAACCCGGGCGCCCCGGCAGACGACGCCTCCGGTGACGGAGTTGCCGAGCTTGCGGTCATACTCATGGATCGGCGCCTGGAACTTGGAAACGGCGTGGTCCCCCTTGGCGGGCATGCCCTTCTTTCCGGAGGGGTCCTTCTTGTTGAAAGTGTGGTCGCCCTCCAGGACGGACCATCCGTAGTCGCCTCCGGGGACGAGGATGTTGATTTCCTCAAACAGGTTCTGGCCTACATCGCCGGCAAAGCAGGCGCCGGTCTTGGGGTCGAAGGAGAACCTCCAGGCGTTACGCAGTCCGGTCGCCCAGACTTCCGTGCGTACCTTGGAGGGGTCGACGGGCTGCCCGCGGTGGGAGGTCACGCCGACGAAGGGGTTGTCCCCCGGCACCAGGTAGGCGGGCTCACCGGAGGGAAGCTTGCCGACGGACTCATGGGGGTTGGGGGGCAGATTGCCCGACTTGCGGTCGACATCGATGCGGAAGACCGCGGCCAGGAAACGGTCGGCGATCTGCCGCCCGGAATCGAAGGGGTCGCCGCCTCCGCCGCCGTCACCGGCCGAGATGTAAAGGCAGCCGTCCGGTCCGAAGTGGATGTCCCCGCCGTTATGGTTGCCAGCAGGGTCCAGCTGGCTGATCAGAACCTGCTCACTGGACAGGTCGACCTGGAGGGTGGAAACATCCTTCAGGCGGAAACTTGAAACGCGCTGGTGAAGCTTCCCTTCAATCTTAAGACTGTAATAGACAAAGACTTGCGGTTTCTTTAGGTAATTGGGGTGCAGGGCGACCCCGAGGAAGCCGGACTCACCCTGCGTCTCCAGTTTGCCATCCCTGGGCTCGGTGATGTCAAAGACCTTCCGTTTGGACTGGGACGCCTTGCCCACCCCTTCCACGACCTGGAGGGTTCCGTTCTTCTCGACCACCAGAAGGCGGTCCTTGGCGCCGGGCACCGGACTGATGGCCACGGGCTGGTTGAAGGTCAGCTTGCCGAAGGCAGGCTCGAGGGCGACCTCGGCCGGAAGACGGAGGGCCAAGGTGAATAGGGTGACGAGGGCGAGGCGCATGGGGTTCGGGGGACGCACACATTGCTGTCGGGTAAAACTTTTTTTGCAAGCCAGACGCCCCGGAGGCGAACTTGTCCGAGCCCATATTTTTCGCTGGTTTTACGCTTCGGCATCCATACAACTAGAGACGCATCACTGCACAACCCAACACACAACATGTCCAAAGCCCTCACCAAGTCCCAGATCGCCGGTGCCATCGCCGAGAAGGCCGAGATCTCCAAGAAGCAGGCCGCCGCGATCCTCGAGATCATCGCCTCGCTCGCCTACAAGAACGCGAAGAACTCCTTCACGCTCCCCGGCCTCGGCAAGCTCGTCCTCGTCCAACGCAAGGCCCGCCTCGGCCGCAACCCCGCGACCGGCGAGACCATCCAGATCAAGGCCAAGAAGGTCGTGAAGTTCCGCGTGGCTAAGGCCGCGAAGGACGCGATCCTCGGCGCCAAGTAATCCTCGCGAGATTCCGCAACGAGGGCGTCCCCACGGGGACGCCCTCTTCGTTTGCACGTCCGCCGTCGCGCTCAGCGGTTAGGCTTGCCGCCGCGGGCGCGTTGCTGGTTGTATCGTCACGCGCACGGCCCGAGTGGCGAAATGGCAGCCGCAGCTGACTCAAAATCAGCCGTCCTCGCGGACATGAAGGTTCGAGTCCTTTCTCGGGCACCGCGCGCCTCAGAGCAACGCGAAGGCCAGCGCCGCGAGCGCGACGGCCAGCACGGGCGCGCATCCGCGCGAGGTGACCTTCTCTCGCCACGACATGCCGGTGCCCGGAGCGCCGACGGTCACGTGCGTGCCGTCCTTGCCGACGTTCACCGTCGCTCCGGGGCGGCCCGCCGAAACCGAGACCCCCGTCTTCGAGACGTTGATACGGAAGAGCCGGCCGAGCGGGATCGTGCGACGGAATCGGAAACCCATGGCGGTCATGTTGCCCTTTCAGCCGGAGAAATCCAGCGGGAGAGTGAGGGACTATGACACACGGGCCTCGGAACGGCGGCTTGCTTTCTTCGGACGGAAGGCCCATCGTCCAGACAGTTCATTCGCAGACCATCACGAGCAGCCAGTCCCTCCGGACGAAACTGCACCAACCGAGCCCGCAAGGGACACGGTGGTTTCCGAAGCCGCAAGGCGACGGGATGCGGGCCCCAGGGCCAAACCTCAAATCCGGCTAGTCCGGTCGTGATGCGGAACGAGTGCTTTCCCACACACGACCATGATCAACGCCACCGAACACGCCGACGCCCGCCGCTCCCTCCGGATCGACGAGCACAACCCCCTGCACCACCTCTGGAACAACAACGGGACCTGGTGGGTGCACTTCACCGAGCACCTGCCCGATTTCACCAAGCGCCGCGTCCGGCGGTCCTTGGGCACACGGGACCAAGAGGAGGCGGTGCGCCGCCGCGACGCCCTGCTCGGGCGGTCCTGAACCCCGCAACCCTCTTCAGAAGCGGGCTCCCACGCGCGCGCCGAGGCCCCAGATCGGCCTGACCTCGAAGGAGGACATCGAGTCACCGGCGTGATAGAAACTGTGCCTTGCGAACGGCACGTACTCCGCCTGCGCCCGCACGAACCAGGTGCCGGAGCGCTCGAGGAACTGGGTGACGCCGACGCGCAGGGGCACCTCGCCCACGCTCACGCCCCTGCCGCCATAGGCCGCGTCGGAGAGCTTGAACATCAGGGTCTCGTACATCACGGAGAAATCTCCGGTCGTAGAGCGGTCGGCCGTGTATCCGCGGAAGATGATCCCGTTCTGCAAGCCCGTGGCTCGCAGTTCGACTTCGCCGAATGAACAGGGACGCCAGACGGCCTTGAGGTAGGGCACGGGCAGGGGCGACCTTTCGAAGCGGTCCTGCAGGATCAAGCCGAGGGCGACATCGGTCTCCTCGTCAGGCGCCCAACGCCAGGCACCGCCCAGACCCCAACGGAAACCTTCGCCGAACGAGACGCCGTCCTCCCGGGCCGACTCGAGACCGTAGATGAGCTGGAAGGAACCCCACTGCCGGAACCCCGTGAGAATCAGATCGGTGGTGTCGCGATAGGCGCTGTCCGTTCCGGCGATGGCGCCCCCGAACCGGTTGGTGTAGGCGTAATACTCGAGGTCGATGGCCATGACCTCGTCCCTGTAGATCGCCTCGAAGCCCGTACGAGACCGCCCGAAGGAACCGTTGGCGGCGTTGCCCGTGACGGCATCGTCCCCTCGACGCTGCCAGTCAGCCATGACGAGCCAGTGCTTGGCGGGCTGCTCTGCGGCGCCGAGGCATGAACAAAGAAAGGCAAGTTGCACAACTTTGAACACGCTGTTTTGGGTCATGTTTTTTCGTATGCCAGACGAAGCCCAATGAATCAAGCAGGTTGCCCCTGGTGAGCGATTATTGGCACACAAGATGCTTACCTTTGGGCATGCTGCTTATTTCTGCCGCTCCCAACGCAGGCGACAACGCCTGGGTTCTAGTCAGCGCCGCCCTGGTGCTGATGATGTGCATTCCCGGGCTGTTCCTTTTTTACGGAGGACTGGTGAGAGCCAAGAACGTGCTGTCGGTGGCCGCGCAGTGCGTCGCTCTCACCGCGCTGGGGCTCCTGATGTGGTGGGCCTTCGGTTACTCGCTGGTGTTCGGCAAGAGCTTCGCCGGCACGGCCCTGGGCCATGCCTTCGGAGGTTCCGAGCACTTCGGACTCAGGGGCCTCGGCGCGGAGTCGAGCGCCTATGACGCCCGCATCTCCTCGGGAACCTTCGCGCTCTTCCAGGCGATGTTCGCGGCCATCACGCCGGCCCTGATCGTCGGAGCCGTGGCGGAACGCATGAAGTTCTCGGCGGTCATGCTGTTCTCCGCCCTCTGGACGTTGCTCGTCTATTACCCGGTCGCCCATGCGGTCTGGGGCGCCTCGGGTGACTTCGCCGGTCTGGCCAACGCCGAGGCGGGATTCAAGGCGGCGGACTTCGCCGGAGGCATCGTGGTGCACATGACCTCCGGCTGGTCCGCGCTCGTCCTTTGCATGCTGGTGGGACCGAGGCTGGGCTTCGGCAGGCACGCCATGCCGCCGCACAGCATGGTGCTCTGCGTCCTCGGCACGGGCCTGCTCTGGGCGGGCTGGTACGGCTTCAACGCGGGCTCGGCCCTCGCCGCCGACGGCGTGGCCGTGCAGGCCTTCATGACCACCACGCTGGGGGCCTCGGCGGCCACGCTGGTCTGGGCCGCGGTCGAACGCGTCCATCGAGGCAAGCCCTCCGTGCTCGGCCTGTGCTCGGGCGCGATCGCCGGCCTCGCCACCGTCACCAATGCGGCCGGCTTCGTCTCCGCAGGGTCCGCGGTGCTAATCGGGTGCGTCGCCGGAGCGCTCTCCTACGCCGCCTGCTCCGTCCTCAAGCCGAAGCTTGGCTATGATGACGCCCTGGACACTTTCGGCGTCCACGGCGTCGGCGGAACCATCGGCGCCCTGGCGACGGCCCTCCTGATGGACGCTTCGGTCAATCCGGCCGGAGGCGCACTGGTCGGCAAAGGGCTGCTCTCCGGACAGCTCGCCGCCATGGCGGCCTGCGTGATCCTCTCCTGCTCGCTGACATGGCTGATCGCCAAATTGGTGGCGAAGACCGTCGGACTCCGTCCCACGGAGGAGGAGGAGTCGCAGGGCCTGGACATCGCCGACCACGGCGAAGAAGGCTATAACAACCACTGACAACTCCCGAGCCGAAGGTCTTTCTGCACAATTTCGGGCAGAAAATTGCGTGTTTGGGACGCTTTTTGTTCAGTTTCAGGAGCGTCGGCGGTCCTAGAGGGATTGGCACGAGGGGTGCGAATTGGTGGATGCCATGAAATCCCTGCTCCGAATCCTCACCATCCTCGCCCTGGCGGCAGTCCCCTGCCTGACCTGGGCGCAGGCCGCACCCGCCGCGGCACCGGCGGCCACACCGCCTGCGGCCGCCGCGGCCGCCGCACCTGCCGCGCCGAAGTACAAGGATCTGGCCGCCTTCAAGGAATCCCCGAGCTACTCGACGTTCACCGTGAACAACACCTGGATGATGCTCGCGGCCGGACTTGTCTTCATCATGCACCTCGGTTTCGCGACCCTGGAGACCGGCCTCACCCGCTCCAAGAACACGGTCAACATCCTGTTCAAGAACAGCATGATTCCCTGCATCGGCATTCTCACCTACGCCATAGTCGGCTTCAACCTGATGTATCCCGGAGCCGATTTCGCCGGCAAATGGTTCGGCTTTTCCGGCTTCGGCGTGTCCGTGACCGATGACGTCGCCGCCCTCACCGACGTCTACAACGCAGGTTACACCTATTGGACCGACTTCATCTTCCAGGCCATGTTCGCCGCCACCGCGGCCACGATCGTCTCCGGTGCGGTCGCTGAGCGCGTCAAGCTCTCCAGCTTCCTCGTGTTCTCGACCGTGTTCGTCGC
>Ga0172372_10001299_pt1 | contig 38834 bp, 38 predicted proteins | sample LakKiv5m_2_FD_114544 | JGI IMG/M metagenome (GOLD analysis project Ga0172372, IMG submission 114544) | Freshwater microbial communities from Kabuno Bay, South-Kivu, Congo - kab_092012_9.5m | ecosystem: Environmental > Aquatic > Freshwater > Lake | place: Democratic Republic of the Congo...
ATCCTGGGGCTGGAGAAGGTCCCAAGGGTTCGGCTGTTCGCCGATTAAAGTGGCACGCGAGCTGGGTTCAGAACGTCGTGAGACAGTTCGGTCCCTATCTGTTGTGGGCGTAGGAGATTTGAGGGGACCTAACTCTAGTACGAGAGGACCGAGTTGGACATACCGCTAGTGTGCCTGTTGTGCCGCCTAGGTGCAGCGCAGGGTAGCTATGTATGGATGAGATAAGCGCTGAAAGCATATAAGTGCGAAGCTCGCCTCAAGATGAGATCTCCCTTAAGAGCCGTAACAGACTATTACGTTGATAGGCTACAGGTGTAAAGGCAGTAATGTCAAAGCTGAGTAGTACTAATTGCTCGATTGCCTTTCTTTGCAAAGAAATTTCTTATGTATTCTCTCCCAATATGTTTTTTGTCATTAACGATTTTTGGTGGCTATAGCAACGGGGATCACCTCTTCCCATTTCGAACAGAGAAGTTAAGCCCGTTTGCGCAGATGGTACTACCCTACAAGGTGGGAGAGTATGTCGCTGCCAGTTTTATGAAAACCCGACCTAACAGTCGGGTTTTCTCTTTTTATACCCCTAAGGTTTCTGATTACATTTGTGCTCTGCTATGGAATTCAGACTTCCACTTTCATTATTCATTTCTGCCGTGCTGTTCCTTGCAGAGGCTCGAGCTCAATCTCATTCGCACAATTCTGAATTTGATTCAATTCCAAACCTTATATATTCATTCACCGAAAGCAATCCGCAATTCGGGAATAAGATTCAAAAGGATTCTCTTCAGTATTCGTTAGACAGTTTTTCGCAAGTTCACAATTTCAGATTATCTACTGGAAATTTAGGAGCTCCTTCGCAGGATTTGATTTTTCGCCCGGTTATATTCGAACCGTTCAGTGTGCGGAAAGATCCGTTTGCATATTTCGGGTTCAATCGATATCAACGGGAGTTTTATTTCTCGAACAAACCATACACGCGACTGGGTTATTTTGTCGGGCAACGACGAGAGCAGTATGTCGATGTGCTGCACACCAGAAACTTTGGAGATAATCTGAATTTCTCTTTTCACTTCAAACGAATTCGTTCTGAAGGATTTTACTTGCGACAAAATACAAGCAACACTTCTGTTAGATCCAATCTGTGGTATAAATCTCCGGGAAAGCGATACGCGCTTATGGCTGATGTTTATTGGACCGGCGCTAATGTCGCAGAAAATGGAGGACTGGCCAATGACTCCGTTTTTGAATTCGGGCCTTCCGTAAATCGGCAAGTGCATTCAGTGAACCTTTCGCAAGCCGGGAACATTCAACGAAAGCGAGGTTTGTGGACGAAACACATTTTTGGATTCGGAAATGTTACCGACTCCATTCAACTGGACAGCATTACCAAACGGGCGGTGATCACACCATCGTGGGGAATTTCAATCATCAATGAAATCGGTGATGAAATGTATCAATACAAAGATTCGGATCCGAATTCAGGATTTTACTCTGTGATTTATCGCGACTCCACCGAAACCAACGACTCCACATATTTGTGGAGATTGAATAATGCTGTTCATCTTGAGTTGTTCAATCAATACGGTACAAGAAAATTTTCGGGGTTTGCGGGCGCGCGACATGAAGCCGGCGAATATTTTCAAGATACGATTTACAAGCACTTTCAGAATATTTATGGAGAAGGTCAGTTAGTCTGGAGAGCATATAATGGAACAGCATTTAATCTTTCCGGTTCTTATGTAATTGCAGGGAACAATGTTTCGGATTATTCATGGAAAATCAATTGCATCTCTGCGGTAGATTACAGTTGGTTCGCGGTTGATGGACTTGTTCTCCATGGTGCTTTTCTCTCCATCATGAAAAGTGCAGAGATATATTATACCAATTATTCGGGCAATTATCAGAGATGGGTTAACTCATTTGTTCCGGTTAGTCAAAATGTGGCGACCGCTGGTGTATATTATCAAGGAAAGGAGTGGCTTCGCATTTTAGGCGTTTCTGCTGAGCTGATCAACGCGGAGGATTACATCTACCTTGATTCGAATTTGTTATTGCAACAATTCAGTGAAAAGGTAAATATCAATTCAGTGAAGGTAATTACCGCAACAAAATTCGCTTGGTTCAACTTTCATGCGAGATACACGCTCAACCTATTGAGTAATACAGATGTGATCCGAATTCCGGAGCATGTTTTCGTGAGTTCGTTGTTTGCAGATTTTCATCCGTTCAAACACAAACTCCAGATGCAAATCGGTGCAGACGTAACATGGTTTTCACAGTTTACAGGCGAAGGTTATCTGACATCGATAGCGCAGTTTCACCTGCAGAATTCACGAAGCGTTGGCAACTACATTTACATTGATCCTTGGGTGAGCATTCGCATTAAACCTGTTCGGGTTTTTGTGAAAGCAGAACACGTGAATGCAGGCTTGATGGGACGCAATTATTTCATGCTGGCGAATTATCCGCACAATGATTTCGCTCTGAAATTCGGAGTGTCGTGGTTGTTTAACGACTAAGCGAGCATAACAGAAAGAATTTTTTCTGTTGCTCCTGTATTTACATTCACGTAGTTACCGGCTTTGGTTCCCGATTCGTCACGTAACATCTCATTTTCCAGAAGTTGATCTAATGCTGTTTTCAATTCTGCAGATGAATGCACACCGTAACCGCCTCCGCATTGAATCAACTGAATTGCTTCGTTGAATTTACCGAAAGCCGGTCCGAAAACAACGGGAACCGAATACACTGCAGCTTCCAATGTATTGTGAATACTCTTGCCGAATCCGCCGCCGATGTACGCAACTGAACCGTAACGATACAGCGAAGAAAGCATTCCGATATTATCAATGATCAGCACTTTTGCACTGTGAACATTGTTCTCTGTTGCCTCTGAAAAGCGAATAATATCGTTGCGTTGAAGTTTCAGATTTTCCAGACTGCGAATGATTTCATTCACCCTCGCAGTACCGATTTGATGCGGTGCGATAATCAGCTTCCATCCTGCTGAAAGATGCGGATTAAGAACTGGGAAAAGGTGTTCTTCATCACTGTTCCAAGTGCTGCCTGCTACCAACACTTTGCGACTTTCTCCAGTGAAAGCTGCTGCCAGTTCAATTGATTTCGAATGCGATGCAATTTCTTTCACGCGGTCAAAACGAGTATCACCGGCGACAGTAACATTTTTCACTCCGATGTTTTGAATCAGACTTTTCGACTCGGAATTCTGAGTGAAAATATGCGTGTAGTTGAGCAAACACCGGCGAAAAATTCTTCCGCGATTTTTGAAGAAGATCTGATCATCCCTGAATATTGCTGCAACCAAATAGTGCGGAATCTTTCTGATCGATAATTCTTCCAGATGATTCAACCAGAATTCGTACTTAACAAACACTGCTGCAACAGGATTTACAATTTCCAGGAAGCGTTTCGCATTTGATTTGGTATCGATTGGAATGTAGGTGACAAAATCCGCACCATTGTAATTTTTTCGCACTTCATATCCCGAAGGAGAAAAGAACGTGAGCAGAATTCTGTGATCCGGTTTTTGTGCTTTTATTTTTTCGATGAGTGGACGGCCTTGTTCGAATTCACCCAATGAAGCACAATGAAACCAGATGATCGGGCCTTTACCTTTGGAAATTTCGCGCTGCAGATTTTTAAAAAGATTACGTCTGCCGCTCACCCACAATTTTGCTTTCGTACTGAACAGTGAAGCGATGCGGATTGCAATGCCGTAACTGAAAATACCGAGTGCGTAAAGAAATTTCATCTCAGATATATTCGCCTCGTCCTCTTCTGTAGATTGGAATTACAAATCCAACGCGCGCACCGTAAAGTAAATCTGTACGAATACGTGTATCTGCTCTCATCAAATCGTAATCCCACGAGCGACGGCTTTTGGTAATGCCCTGATATGCTTCGAATCCGAAATATGCATTGAAGTAGCGTGAATTACTCATGTACCAATATCCGATGAACTGCGAAAAAGAAACGCCGGAAGTGAGTCGATCATAACCTTTGAGATATTCGCCGGTTAATTGCGGACTTCTTCCTCCATTGTCATAAATGCGAATTTTATGCTGCAACATTCCGATGCCGCATGTCAATAGAATTCCTGAATTTTTATTCGGAGAAATTCCTTTTATCGGGAAAAGATGTCCGAACTGAACATGAGCGGTGAAGCCTCGTTCGAAGATTCTTAAGTCGGCCATTTTGCCTTCCTGGTCAATGACAAATCCACCGCTGGTTTTAATGCTGTCGAGAATACCGTTTTCCTTAACCTGATAACCGAAAATATAATTCCACTCAGCGGTAATAAAGTGATTGCGTTTCGATTTATATCCTGCGAAAGCACCAATGGTGGAGTTGTCGCCGAATCGGTCAGCTAAATCGCCTCCCGGAATAAAATACCCATAGCTGGCAGCGAAGAAACCCGTAGTGATAACTGAATCGCGTACGTTCCGGCTTTGGGCACCGGCGTTATTCGCAGATAACAGCGCCAGTCCAAGGAAAATCAGCACTAAAACCCTGTGTTTTCTGAACATGGGTTAAAGATAGCCAAAAGCGGGGAGGGTACGGTCAGAACAGAGGTAAAACGGGCTAATTTGTCTATCTTCGCACGATTGTAATTGAACAAATTGATGACAACTATTGCCAGGAAAATTCAGATGGTTGACCTGATCGGTCAATATCAGAAAATACAGAAAGAAGTTGATGAGGCTGTGCTGAATGTAATCCGTTCATCGGCGTACATTAACGGCCCTGAAGTGAAATCCTTCAAAGCGGAATTGGAAGCTTATCTGAAAGTGAAGCACGTGATTCCATGTGCTAACGGAACGGATGCTTTGCAGATCGCGATGATGGCGTTGGGCTTGAAGCCGGGCGATGAAGTTATCACTGCCGATTTCACTTATGTTGCTACAGCTGAAGTGATCGCGCTTCTGGGATTGACACCTGTTCTGGTTGATGTGTATCCGGATACTATGGATATCAATGTTGAAGCCATAGAGAAAGCGATTACTCCGAAGACCAAAGCAATTGTTCCTGTTCATTTGTTCGGACAGTGCGCAGATATGGAACGTATTCTCGCTGTTGCGAAGAAGCATAACCTTTTCGTTATTGAAGATACTGCACAGGCAATCGGAGCAGATTACACTTTCAGTGATGGACGCGTAGCGAAAGCAGGAACGATGGGTGATATCGGTTGTACTTCATTCTTCCCTTCGAAGAATCTCGGATGTCTCGGAGACGGAGGTGCGATGTACACAAACAGTGATGATCTCGCATCGAAAATGCAGATGATTGCAAATCATGGACAGAGTGTTCAATATTATCACGACAGCGTTGGAGTGAATTCACGTCTAGACAGTATGCAGGCGGCAATTCTCCGTATCAAATTACGTCATCTTGATAGTTATGCAGCTGCGAGAAACAATGCAGCAGATTACTATGATAAATCGTTTGCCGGTCATCCGAAATTGAAGACTCCGAGGCGTGCGAAAAATACGAATCATGTTTTTCATCAATACACGCTGCAGTTGATCGGAGCAGATCGTGCAGCATTGAAAGAGTTTCTTGCTTCGAAAGAAATTCCAATGATGATTTATTATCCTGTTCCGTTGCATTTGCAGAAAGCCTATCTGGATCCTCGTTACAAGCAAGGCGATTTTCCGGTAACCGAACAATTGTGTTCGAGCGTGTTTTCTTTACCGATGCACACGGAGCTCGATGAAGAAACTTTGAAATACATAACCGACTCTGTGAAGGAGTTTTTAAAATAATCCGACTTTATGAATATTGCAGTAGTAGGCACCGGATATGTCGGGCTGGTTACAGGAACATGTTTAGCGGAAACAGGCAATCACGTAATGTGCGTTGATATTGATGAAGCTAAAGTTGAAAAGATGCGTAACGGCATTATTCCGATTTACGAACCGCATCTCGATGTATTGTTTGAAAGAAACATCAAACAAGGTCGACTGAAGTTCACGACAAATCTTGCTGAGGCTATTGAGAGCGCAACACTGATTTTTCTCGCGTTGCCGACTCCTCCGGGTGAGGACGGTTCTGCGGATCTGTCATATGTTCTTGGTGTAGCAGAAAATCTCGGGAAGATTATTAAAGATTACAAAGTAATTATTGACAAGTCAACGGTTCCGGTTGGGACAGCAGAGAAAGTTCATGCAGCCATCGCGAAAAATGCGAAGGTGGAATTCGATGTTGTTTCCAATCCTGAGTTCCTGCGGGAAGGCTTTGCAGTAGATGATTTTCTGAAGCCTGATCGTGTTGTGATCGGAACATCCAGCGAACGTGCGCGCAAGTTGATGGAAGAACTGTACAAGCCGTATGTTCGTCAGGGGAATCCAATTATTTTCATGGATGAAAAATCTGCAGAGTTGACAAAGTATGCTGCTAACGCATTCCTTGCAACGAAGATTACTTTCATGAATGAAATTGCAAATCTGTGCGAGAAGGTTGGAGCGGATGTTGACAAGGTTCGCATTGGTATTGGTAGTGATGATCGCATTGGGAAGCGTTTCCTTTTTCCGGGAATCGGTTACGGCGGAAGTTGTTTTCCAAAAGATGTGCAAGCGCTGGCGAAATCTGCATCTGAAGCCAATTCAGATATGAAGATTCTGAAGTCGGTGATGGAAGTGAATGAATCTCAGAAAACGATAATTGTTCCGAAAGTGCGTTCGTATTTCAATAATAATCTTGAAGGAAAGAAGATCGCAATTTGGGGATTGGCGTTCAAGCCGGATACTGATGATATCCGCGAAGCGCCGGCACTTTATATCATTAAAGAATTGCAGGCTGCAGGAGCAACAGTGGCAGCTTACGATCCGGAAGCAATGAACAACGTTGCTAAAATTTACGCAGATGGTTCTGTAGCTTTCGGTATTGATGAATATTCCGTTCTTGAGAATGCAGACGCATTGATCATTTGCACAGAGTGGAGTTTGTTCCGCACACCGGATTTTGCAAAAATGAAAAAGATGTTGCGTCGCCCTGCAATATTTGACGGACGTAATTTGTACGGATTGGATCAGATGCAGGAAAACGGATTTTACTATGTGAGTATCGGCCGCGCTGTGGTCGGAAATTAATAGCAGATATGAGTTCGAAGAAACGCGTATTGATTACCGGAGCAGCCGGATTTCTCGGTTCACATTTATGTGATCGCTTCATTAAAGAAGGTTGCCATGTTATCGGCATGGATAATCTTATCACCGGTGATTTGAAGAATATTGAACACCTGATGAAGCTGGAGAACTTCGAGTTTTATCATCACGATGTTTCCAAATTTGTATTTGTTCCCGGCGAACTTGATTACATTTTGCATTTCGCATCTCCTGCATCACCGATAGATTATCTGAAAATTCCGATTCAGACTTTGAAAGTTTCTTCATTGGGAACGCATAACCTTCTCGGACTTGCCCGCGTGAAGAAAGCTCGCATTCTTGTAGCGTCAACATCAGAAGTATATGGCGATCCGACAGTACATCCTCAACAGGAAACGTATTGGGGAAATGTGAATCCAATCGGGCCCCGTGGAGTTTACGATGAAGCGAAACGTTTCATGGAAGCAATGACAATGGCTTACCACACTTACCACGGTGTTGAAACAAGAATCGTAAGAATTTTCAATACATACGGTCCACGCATGCGTCTGAATGACGGTCGTGTATTACCTGCATTCATCGGACAGGCTTTGCGCGGGGAAGATCTCACTATTTTCGGTGACGGATCGCAAACGCGTTCATTCTGTTATGTTGATGATCTTGTAGAAGGAATTTACCGTTTGCTGATGAGTGATTATGCAGGACCGGTGAATGTTGGGAATCCGCAGGAAATAACAATCAAGGATTTTGCTGAAGAGATTATTAAACTTACCGGAACGAAGCAAAAGGTTGTTTACCATGAATTGCCTGTAGACGATCCGAAGCAGCGCCAACCGGATATTACGCTTGCAAGAGAGATTCTGAAATGGGAGCCGAAAATTGATCGTGCGGAAGGATTAAAGCGCACATATGCGTACTTCAGAACATTGAGCAGCGACGAACTGAACAAAAAAGAACACCGCGAATTCACGAAGCAATGAGCTCCTTCCCTGAGCATTTTGAGTTAAAGTTTCCGTTGGCAACTATAGCGTTGAATGGGGATATTGTAACTATTTCAATGCACAAGGGCGAGAAAATTACACTCGAGGCCGTGAAGGAGATGTATAAAATCTCCAATGAAGAATTGAAAGGAAAACGAGTAGCGGTAATGTTGGACGCTACTCAAACTCCGTTGATTTCTTATCCTGAATCTGTTCTGAAGTATGCTGCAGACAATGAGTATTCTCACAATGAAGCGGCGTATGCAATTCTTATTGACGGAGTAGGCCAAAAAATGATGGCCGGGTTCTATTTGAGTCTCAATAAACCTAAGACACGAACCCGCGTTTTTACAGATCGGGCAGAAGCTATTTTCTGGCTTAAAGAAATGCTTTCGGTTAATCCTTGAATTTCATAGTGCTTTAACGGAGTTTTGCAATGATTCTGACCTACAGATCAGATCGAATTGGTTATCTTCGTTGCCTGTAAAATTGAATATGGGCAACTCATATTTTGTACATCCTTCGGCGATTGTGGATGAAGGTTGTAACATCGGAACGGGAACCAAAATCTGGCATTTCTCACACATCATGACAGGATGTGTTATCGGCGAGAATTGTAACATCGGACAGAACGTTGTTATCTCACCTGAGGTTATTCTTGGTCGCAATGTTAAGATTCAGAATAATGTTTCGTTGTACACAGGAGTAACTTGTGGCGATGATGTTTTCCTCGGACCTTCATGCGTGTTCACAAACGTGACCAATCCGCGAAGCGCAGTTAATCGTCGCGGGCAATATTCAAAAACCCATGTAGGTAACGGTGCGAGTATCGGTGCGAATGCAACTATTGTTTGCGGACATGATATCGGCGAGTTTGCTTTCATTGGAGCCGGAGCTGTAGTAACGAAGAATGTCCCTGCTTACGCATTGCTTGTAGGGAATCCTGCGAAGCAAATGGGTTGGATGAGTGAATTCGGACATCGTTTGGTATTTGATAAAGACGGCATAGCGGAATGTCCTGAATTGAAACAGAAGTACAAATTAGAAAACGGAGCCGTTACAAAAATCGGCTGAAGAATATGAGCATTAAGTTTGCAGTTATCGGGCAAGGGCATATCGGAAAACGACATGCAGAAATGGTTCGCCGCAGTTCAGGCGGACAATTGATCGCTGTATGCGATGTACTTCCGAAAGACAAAACCGGCAACGAAAACATCAGCGAAGCCTATTATACTTCTGCTGAGGAAATGTTGAAGGCGCATCCGGAAATCGAAGTGGTGAATGTTTGCACTCCGAATGGTTTGCACGCGAGTCAGTCGTTGTTATCGCTGTCTGCCGGTAAGCATGTTGTGGTTGAGAAACCAATGGCGCTGCGTCGTCAGGACTGCGAGCAGATCGTGTACAAGGCATTGCAAATGCAGAAGCAGATTTTCTGTGTTATGCAGAACAGATATTCGCCGCCTTCAGTTTGGTTGAAGAAGATTGTGGAAGAGAAGATAATCGGCGATGTTTATATGGTGCAATTGAATTGTTACTGGAATCGCGATGCGCGCTACTACAAAAAAGGCGGATGGAAAGGTTCTCAGGATTTGGATGGCGGAACGTTATTCACGCAGTTCTCCCATTGGGTTGATTTGCTGTATTGGATATTCGGAGACATCACTGACATTCAGGCGAAGTTTGCAGATTTCAATCACGCTTCAATGACGGAGTTTGAAGATTCCGGCTTTGTCAATTTCCGTTTCGTGAACGGCGGAATGGGAAGTATAAATTACTCCACCGCTGTTTGGGACAAGAATCTGGAGAGCAGTATTTCAGTGATCGGAAGCAAGGGGAGCATTAAGGTAGGCGGACAATACATGGATCAGGTGGAGCATTGTCACATTCAGGATTACACGATGCCTGAACTTGATGCAACAGCTCCTGCAAATGATTATGGCGCGTACAAAGGTTCAGCGAACAATCATCATTTCATGATTCAGAATGTAATTGATGTATTGAGCGGAAAGAATTCAATTACCACGAATGCATTGGAAGGAATGAAAGTGGTGGACATCATTGAACGTATCTACTCGTTCAGAAAAGAAAATCGTAAGTCTTAAACAGCGAGTTATTCTAAAATAGCATGGGTATTTATAAAGACATTCTCAGTAAGAAAGCTCCGGTAGCGGTTATCGGACTTGGATATGTTGGTTTGCCGATTGCGCTGGCATTCGCACGCAAAGTGAAGGTCATTGGTTTTGATATCAATGAGAAGCGCGTTGCAATGATGAAGAAAGGAATTGATCCGAGTCAGGAATTGAGCAAAGCAGAATTCAAAGATTGTGATATTACATTCACTGCTTCGCTTACGGAATTGAAGAAAGCGAAGTTTTTCGTTGTAGCTGTTCCTACTCCGATTGACGAGCACCATCTACCTGATCTGAAACCATTGATCGGTGCATCAACAACCGTTGGAAAGTGTCTGAAGAAAGGCGATTACGTTGTTTTTGAATCGACCGTATATCCCGGTTGTACGGAAGAAGATTGCATTCCGGTTCTTGAACGTGAATCAGGATTGAAGTTTGTGAAAGACTTTAAAGTCGGATATTCTCCTGAGAGAATAAATCCCGGAGACAAAGAACATACGATCACCAAGATTCTGAAAGTGGTTTCAGGTTGTGATGCAGAAAGTCTTGAGGAAATTGCAAAAACTTACGAGATCATTGTTGAGCCGGGAACACATCGTGCATCTTCCATTAAGGTGGCAGAAGCAGCTAAGATCATTGAGAATACGCAGCGTGACGTGAACATCGCGTTGATGAACGAGTTGTCCATCATTTTCAATAAGATGGGCATTAACACATACGATGTGCTTGCCGCAGCAGGAACGAAGTGGAACTTTCTTAAGTTCTCTCCTGGTCTTGTAGGCGGACATTGCATTGGCGTGGATCCGTATTATCTGACACACAAAGCGGAGTCGCTGGGTTATCATGCACGCGTGATCAACTCCGGCCGTTATGTGAATGATTCTATGGGATTCTATGTTGCGAAAACAGCGGTGAAGAAAATTGTTGCCGCGGGCAAGAATATATCCAAAGCGAAAGTGTTGGTGATGGGTGCTACGTTCAAAGAGGATGTAAGTGATATTCGTAATTCGAAAGTTGCGGACATCGTAAAAGAATTGAAATCTTTTGGTGTTGATGTGCATGTTGCAGATCCTTATGCAGAGAGTGAAGAGTTGAAGCACGAATATGGATTCGGGCTGAATAAAATCGGCAAAGGATACAACGGTGTAATCATTGCAGTAAACCATAGGGAATACCTGGATCTTGATGAAAAGTATTTCTCTTCTATTCTGGATAAGAAAGGTGTGGTTGTTGATGTGAAGGGAATTTACAAGAACAAGATCAAGAAGTTTCAATACTGGAGTTTGTAAGAGATGAGTGCTTTTCAACTTCGCGAAGGAGAACGATTACTGATCAATGCGCCGTATTCAATGTGGTGTATGACGGAGATGAAAAAAGTTCCCGGCACATTGAAAGTTACCGGAGAACGCGTGGTGTTTGAAAAGCCGGAACACGGTTACTTCAGTTTTCTGAAAGGACTTTTTAAAAGACTTGGTTCGGTTGTGATATTTGAAATTAAGAGATCAGATATCACGAATGCTGAGAAAATTGAAGTGGGCAAGTTGAAGCGATTGAAAATTGAAACAAAGTTTGATCGTCCTAAGATGTTTGAGAGTGTGAAAACAGAGACGATCATCGGAGAATTGAACAGAACAATAGTAAAACCAGCATAGGATGAAAAAAGTCCTCATCACCGGTGGTGCCGGATTTATCGGTTCGCATGTGGTACGCCGAATGGTAAAGAACTATCCGGAATATCACATTTTTAATCTGGATGCATTGACTTACGCAGGCAATCTTGAGAATCTTAGTGATGTAGCAACTGCGTCGAATTACACGTTTGTGAAGGGCGATATTACGGATGCCGCGTTTGTGCAAAATCTGTTTGCTCAACATGATTTCACTTATGTGGTTCATCTTGCTGCGGAATCGCACGTGGATCGTTCTATTTCAAATCCGATTGCTTTCGTGATGACTAATGTGGTTGGAACGGTAAATATGTTGAATGCAGTGAAGCATGCGTGGTCGTCAGACTTCGGCTCCGCTCAGTCTGATAAGTGGAGAGGGCGTCGTTTGTATCACGTTTCCACTGATGAAGTTTACGGAGCGCTTGGCGAAACAGGTATGTTCACTGAGGAAACGAAATACGATCCACATTCACCATATTCTGCATCAAAGGCAAGCTCAGATCATTTTGTGCGTGCTTATCACGATACATACGGATTGCCGGTTGTGATTTCGAATTGTTCCAATAATTACGGGTCGCATCATTTTCCGGAGAAATTGATTCCGCTTGCAATACACAATATCAAGAACAGCAAACCGATTCCTGTATATGGAAAAGGTGAGAACGTTCGTGATTGGTTGTGGGTTGAAGATCATGCGCGCGCAATCGACGTTATTCTGCACAATGGAAAGAATGGAGAAACGTACAACATCGGCGGACACAACGAGTGGAAGAATATTGATTTGATTCATTTGCTTTGCAGGATCATGGATAAGAAACTCGGTCGTGCTGAAGGCGAGTCTGCAAAGCTGATCACATTCGTAAAAGATCGTGCAGGACATGATATGCGTTATGCAATTGATGCAACGAAGTTGAAGAATGATCTCGGATGGATTCCGTCATTACAATTTGAAGAAGGATTGGAGAAAACCGTTGATTGGTATCTGAACAATCAGGAATGGTTGGATCATGTAACCAGCGGTGAGTACAAGAAATATTATTCTGATCAATACGAGAAACGCTAAGCAGTTTCAGGTTTATAAGTTGGCTGGTTCATTGCAACCGATCATATTAGAACTCGAAACGAATAAAACTTAAGATGTACGAAACTCCCTGGCATAAAGAAGATATTTCCACTAAGCGGTTTCTTGTAACCGGTGGAGCCGGATTTATCGGTTCTCATTTGGTAGAATATCTGCTGAAGCATAATGCGGCTGAAGTGCGCGTTCTGGATGATTTATCTACGGGATTTATTACCAACGTAAATCTCTTTGCGGGAAATTCCAATTTCAAATTCATCAATGGCTCAATTGTAAAGTTGGAGGATTGCCGTGCCGCTTGCGAGGGCATTGATTATGTTCTGCATCACGCAGCGTTGGGTTCTGTTCCGCGTTCCATAGATAATCCTATTGCTACTCATCAGGTTAATGCTGATGGATTTCTGAATATGTTGGTTGCTGCCCGCGATGCAGGTGTAAAACGATTTACATACGCCAGTTCTTCTTCTGTGTATGGCGACAACGAAGATTCTCCGAAGCTTGAAGACAGAACTGGAAATCCACTATCTCCTTACGCAGTTACGAAGAAGCTGAACGAACTTTACGGTAAAGTGTTCGCGGATTTGTACGGTATGGAAACTGTTGGTTTTCGCTACTTCAATATTTTCGGTCCGCGTCAAAGTCCGAACGGAGCTTATGCAGCTGCCATTCCGTTATTCATTGACGGTTTGCTGAATAACAAAACCGTATATATCAATGGAGACGGATTGCAATCCCGGGATTTTACATTCGTGAGTAATGTTGTTAAGGCGAATATGCTTGCGTTGTTCGCACCCGCAGAGAAAGTTCGTGGGCACATTTTCAACATTGCAGCAGGAGGATCGACTTCGGTGATAGATATTTTCAATGCGTTGAAAAAGTATTCAGGATCATCACTTGCGCCTACATTCAGAGAGGAGCGCAAAGGCGAGATTCGCAATTCGTGCGCTGATATATCAAAAGCAAACGCACTTTTATGTTACACTGTGGAAATTCAATCAGAACAAGGACTTGAACTGACCATTGAATGGTTCAAATCAGCGCATTAAATTTTATCCACATCCGTTCATAATTTCTCCTTCCTTTTCAGACTCAATTTCGCTGGTTGGTGGCTATTTTTAAGCCTCATTACAAATAGAAATTATGTCTTCTGCAGTTGAAAGAATGAACCTCCGTAAAGTCGCGATTGAACTCGGACTTGATTCCAAAAATGTAAGTGCTGTTGTTGAGTTGCTTGATGAAGGAGCAACCATTCCGTTTATTTCCCGTTACCGGAAAGAGATGACCGGCTCAATGGATGAAGTGCAGATTGCAAATGTGCGTGATCGTATGGAACAATTACGTGCGTTGGAGCAACGTCGTGAGTTCATTCTGAATACAATTGAAGAGCAAGGGAAATTGACGGAGGAGCTGCGTGGTAAGATAGAAGCTGCGGAGAATATTAATCAGCTTGAAGATTTATACTTGCCATACAAGCCTAAGCGTAAAACACGTGCAACAATTGCGCGCGAGAAAGGTCTTGAGCCGCTGGCGCTGTTCCTGATGGAGCAGAAAGGCAATGATGTAACTGCTGAAGCTGAAAAATATGTGAGCAACGAAAAGGAAGTGGAAGATTCTCATGCTGCTTTAGATGGCGCGCGTGATATTCTCGCGGAAATGGTAAGTGAAGATGCAAGTGCTCGCGAAGGTTTGCGTAAGTTGTTCAACGATTCTGCATTGGTACGCAGTCGTGTTATTCCGGGCAAGGAATCTGAAGGTGAAAAATTCCGCGATTACTTTGAGTGGGATGAAGAGTTGATGAAATGTCCTTCGCACCGAATGCTGGCTATGCGTCGCGGAGAAAACGAAGGTGTTTTGATGCTTGATATTGCTCCCGATGCTGATGATGCGCTTGATTTGCTGAATCGGAAATTTATTAAGGCGAAGAATCAATGTTCGGAGCAAGTTGAAGCGGCAATTGCAGGAGCGTATAAAAGATTGTTGCAGCCTTCTCTGGAAAATGAATTCCGTCAGATGACAAAAGATCTTGCGGATGTGAAAGCGATTGAAGTTTTCGCGCAGAATTTCCGCGAGTTGCTTCTGGCTTCTCCATTGGGACAAAAGGTTGTCCTCGCACTTGATCCGGGATTTAAATCGGGATGCAAGGTTGTTGTATTGGATAAGCAAGGAAAGTTGCTTGAACATACTGTTGTGTATCCGCATTTGCCGCAACGTGAAGTGCGTCAGGCAGAAGATATTTTGTATCGACTGATTGCTAAGCATCAGGTGGAAGCTATTTCCATTGGTAACGGAACGGCGAGTCGCGAAACAGAGGAGTTTGTTCGCAAGATGACGGAGATTCCTAAGGAAGTGATCAGCGTGATGGTGAATGAAAGCGGTGCTTCAGTTTATTCCGCATCGGAAGTAGCACGTGAAGAATTTCCTGATCATGATGTAACGGTGCGTGGGGCTGTTTCTATCGGACGTCGATTAACAGATCCATTGGCGGAGTTGGTGAAGATTGATCCGAAATCGATCGGTGTCGGACAATATCAGCATGATGTGGATCAAACGTTGCTGAAAAAGAAACTGGATGAAGTGGTTGAGTCCTGCGTTAATGCAGTTGGTGTAGAGTTGAATACAGCGAGTAAGCAATTGCTCTCTTACGTTTCAGGAATCGGGCCTTCATTGGCAAAGGCGATTGTGGAATACAGAAATGAAAACGGACCGTTTAAATCGCGTCGAGATCTTTCTGAAGTTCCGCGCTTAGGTAGCAAAGCATTTGAGCAGGCTGCCGGATTTTTACGTGTACGTAACAGCAGCAATCCGCTCGACAGAAGTGCGGTGCATCCGGAATCGTACCCGATTGTAGAGAAGATGGCGAAAGATGTGGGTGCCACAATTGAAGAATTGATTTCTGATAAAGAGAAACGCAAGCAGATCGATCCGAAAAAGTATGTATCGGATACAGTTGGTTTGCCAACATTGAATGACATTCTGAAGGAATTGGATAAACCTGGTCGCGATCCGCGGAAAGAGTTCGAGGCATTCAGCTTTCAGGAAGGAGTGAATGAAATTAAAGATCTTCGTGAAGGAATGCGTTTGCCGGGAATTGTAACGAACGTAACAAACTTTGGTGCGTTTGTTGACATTGGCGTGCATCAGGACGGGCTCGTTCACATTTCACACTTGGCAGATACATTTGTTGATGATCCGAATAAGATTGTGAAAGTGGGTCAGAAAGTGATGGTAACGGTTACTGAAGTTGATGCGCCGCGTAAGCGAATTGCTTTATCGATGAAAGGCGAGAAAGTTGCTCCGAAGAGTCAAGCCGGTAAATCCAATTCGCCGAAAATTCCGATTCCGAAAGGCGGTGGTTCATCTGATTCCAAAAAGAAATTAGGGGGTAATGATTGGCAGGATCAATTGGCAGCTTTGAAAGATAAATTGGGCGGTTGATATTGCGCTCAATTTATTCGAACGCTTTCTTCAGCGCTGAAACGAACACTTCATCGGGCTGAGCGCCGGAGACTGCAAATTTTCTATCGAATACGAAAAACGGAACACCGCGAATACCAAGTTGCCGGGCTTCGAGGATGTCCTGTTTCACATCGTTCAGAATTTCATCATTGCTAAGCGCTGAATTGATCTGTTCTTCGCTAAGTCCGACAGCTGTTCCGATTTTCACGAGTTCACTTTTGCTGCTGATGTTAATACCATTTGTAAAGTGGGCATGGAAAAGTGACTCTTTCATTTCACTACCGAGATTATTCTTTTGCGCCGCGTGAATCAGCAAGTGCCCGTAAATAGTGTTGCACGGCAGTGCTTTTTCGAAACGAAAATCGAGTCCATACTGTTGTCCCATTTCTTTAACATGTGCGAATGCAGATTCAGTTTGTTCTGTACTCCAGCCTTTGCGTTGAGAAAGTGATGAAATCATCGTTACGCCATCTTGGAATTCCACTTCAGGATCCAGTTGAAAGCTTTTTCAGATGATTTCAAAATCAGACGCAGTTGCTGTTTCTGCAATCGCGCGATCAAGTTTTTTCTTTCCGATATAACAAAACGGACAAGCGATGTCCGACCAGATTTCAATACTAACTTTTTTCATTGCTGTAAAGTTAAGGTGAAAATATCTGCTGATGTGATTTGATTCCCAATGCTGATTAACTTAGTGCTGAATATGGGATTGTTCTCCGGACTGTTTCGAAAAGCTGAAAAAATTGAACCGATAGATCTTGGGTTGATCGGTGTTGATATGCATTCGCATTTCATTCCCGGTATAGACGATGGAGCTAAGAAGTTGTCGGATTCATTGGAAATGCTGAGGGGAATGAAAGACGCAGGTTATAGGAAAGTTATTACTACGCCGCATATCATGAGTGATTTTTTTCGCAATACACCGGAGATCATCAATTCAGGTTTAGCGAATGTACGAAAGGCAGCTGTTGAAGCAGGAATTGATATAGAAATCGAAGCGGCCGCAGAATATTATGTTGATTTCGAGTTGGAACAGAAGTTGGATCAAGGCCGATTACTGACTTTCGGGAATCAGTACCTGCTTTTTGAGGTGTCGTACATGAACGCACCTGATGGGTTGGACGGTATAATTTTTAAAATGCAGACGCAGGGTTACAGGCCTGTACTTGCTCATCCGGAGCGTTATCCTTACTGGTTTCGTGATCTGAAAAATTTTGAGAAGCTGAAGGATAAGGGATTGTTGTTTCAGCTCAACATCAACTCACTTACCGGATATTATTCGCCTGCAACTTTGAAAATTGCGGAACAAATGATCGACAAAGGCTGGTATGAATTTGCGGGAACGGATTGCCATCATACCGGCCATCTGGCATTATTGCAGAAAGCAAGAACGTCGCCGCACCTGAAAAAACTTATTGAGTCGGGGAAGTTGCTGAATTCTTCCTGCTGATTATTCGATTCCCGTCATTTCTCCTTTTGCTGAATCCCAAACCTTCAGCTTTAGACAAGCTATCATATCTTTTGGGTGCAAAGAAGTTGTTTTCGCTTCTCTCAACTCTTTTACTTTGTTGTAAGCTTCAGGCAACCTATAAAAAGGAATTCTTGAATTCAGATGGTGAATGTGATGATAGCCGATATTCGCACAAACCCACGTCATGAAAGGATTCATCTTCATGTAACTTGAAGAGGCCAAAGCGGCACCTTCATATGTCCAGCCATTTTTATCTGTGAATTCCACCCCGGGAAAGTTGTGTTGGGCGTAGAATAGATACGCACCCAGCGCGAAATTGAGTACTGAAGGTATCAGCACACCGCAGAGTACCGCAAACCATCCGAACAGAAAAAACACAGCTATGTAAACCGCAAGGTGCAAAACTATGGCCAGAAGAGAATCCCAATGACGTGAAGGGTTGCTCCGGTATGAATTGAGGCACATCCCAATTAAAAACATTGAGAAATAGCCCATGGCAATGGTCAAAGGGTGCCGTGTTCTTAAGTAAGCTTTCTTTTCGGACTCGCTGAGCTGTGCAAATTTCTCCTTGGAAACTATTGGATACGAACCAATACTGGCCGTGTAAAGTTTTGAGTTGTGGTGATGATGGTAATCATGTGAGCGTTTCCAAATACTGCTTGGCGCCAACGTAAAGAGTCCGTAGATCCAATATATGCTGTAAGCAACAGGATCCCTGCGATGAATAGCTCCGTGCTGTTGGTCATGATAAATAACAAACATCCGCGCGTTGAGCAATCCTGCAAATATTCCTGAAAAAATCTGAATAGCCGGATGAGTAGAGAAGACGGCAAAAGTAAATGCGGTGCAAAGCATTGCCATCGTAGACAATGTATGGAACCAGCTCAGCATTCGATTTTCTACAGCGAATGGCCTGGTTGCTAAAATCAGCGCTTTATTTTTTTGCGTAGCAGCTCCGGTACTCATGCTGCGCAAAGTTAATCATTCAAAAGCGACCCTCAAGCAGGTCTTATATGCTTCCAGCGTCGGTGACTCCAAAGCCAGAATTCGGGTTGTGCCCGGATCTGTTCTTCAAGTAAGCGTGTGGAATGTTCTGTGATGAATCCGTGAGGAACAGTATACGGCTCTTCTGTAATCAACTCAAATTTCAGTTTGTATTTCTGACCGAAAGGGATGATACGGGCGAAGTAAACCGGTAGGTCATATTCTTTCGCATATTTTTCTGCACCAAAGTGTACCGCGGTATCCTGATTCAGGAACTGCATCCAGTAACATCTTTCCGGCGAAGATGGAGATTGGTCAATTGCAAAAGCAATGGCGCAAGGTTCTTCCAACTCGTTTCGAAAAAAATCTTTTACGCCTTTGATCGGTATCATAATCGTTCTGAAATCGCTTCTCACTTCACGAAGTTTTCTGTCCAGGAATTCATCTGACAGAGGTTGATATATTACCGCCGCGCGGTGACGAATGAACAGATTTATGCCGGCTAAAAAAAGTTCCCAAGAACTGTAATGCCCTATAGTCACCACCACCGACTTACCTTCATCATAATGTTTACGCAGGACCTGCGGGTTTTCACACATTAGTTTATTTCGCAGATCATCTTTGGAAATTGCGAACGAACGTACTCCGTCAAAGAATACCTTGGATAGATGTCGGTAAAATCTGCGCCCAACTACTGCAATTTCAGCTTTAGTTTTTTCCGGGAAAGAATTGTTGAGATTGCTGTATACGACATTTCTTCTGTAGCGAAGTACATAAAACAACAGGAAAAAAAGTATGGAGGTAAATACATTAACGATTGTCTCCGGACATCTCGAGATAGGATAGACAAAAACGTAATATATAAGTCGGCCTTTCATTCGATGACGCTATTCAGTAACGTTCTGCACAGGACGCTTATGTTTCCATCTTTTGTGGGACCACAGCCAGATTTCAGGATTCTTAAGGATATCTGATTCCAGTTTCGCTGTGTGCCGTTGGGTTATTTCATACTCAACTTCGGCTTTGGGATTCTCGCACAGAAGCTCGGCGTTGAGTTCATAATATCCACGTTTAATTCTGTTTATAGTAACATATATTACTGGGTAGTCGAGCTTCCCTGCAAATTTTTCGGTGCCCATAAATACCGGTGTGTCCTGATTCAGGAAATTCATCCAATATGCCTTTTCAGGATGTGGTGTTTGATCCGCAATGAAGGCTGTTGCTGATGTTTTACCTTTTTTATTTTCCAGCATGTACTTCAGTGTGTCTCTCATCGGAATCAATTTGGTTCCGAAACGAGAACGCATACGGTAAACAAGCCCGTCAAACCATTTATTCTGGAGTGGATGATAAATCACGTATAGTTGCGTCTTACGTGTGAGACTGAAAGCATTGCCGCCCCATTCCCAATTACCGTAATGACCCATTACAATTATAGTGTGTTGATTCAGACTTTCATATTTGTCGAACAGTTGTGCGGCCTGATCTGACATCTTGCAATGCTTAAGCATTACTGACCGACGAACGGTTAACGTTTTAAGTGTTTCGAGAAACATGTCGCACAAATAGTGCTCGAAATTTCGGGCAATCTGTTCAACTTCCGTGTTGCTCTTTTCTGGGAAAGAATTTCGCAGGTTCATCCGGATTACATCCCGACGATACCGGAAAACGACGAATAGAATGACCCATACAAAATCAGAAAAAAGATAGAGTATTGGGAACGGCAGTACCGAAATAAGGTAAATAAACGGAAGTGAAAGGAAATAGATTATCGTCCCCATTCCTGCAAAAGTAAGAACTTCATAAAAGCGCTGCTGTAAAAGTTTGTCAGGTTTAATTATTACCTTTACCGCAGGTGTTTCGCTTTACAGAAAGACCTCATCCTGAAAAATAATTATGGAAGAAAGAATCGTAAGCCCAACGGGCATGGAATATAATACCGAACAGCCTATCATGACGATTGCTGAGTACGGTAGAAATGTGCATAGAATGATTGCGTATTGCCTCACGCTTACTGATCGTGCGGAGCGTACAAGATGCGCAAAGTCTATTGTGCGTGTTATGGCGATTTTAAATCCAACTTTAAAAGAGTATTCTGATTACGAACATAAACTTTGGGATCATCTCCACATCATTGCAGATTATAAGCTTGATGTAGATTCTCCATTCCCGAAGCCTGAACGCGAAAAGCTGGACCAGAAACCTGAACCGGTAAAATATCCGCAAACCGATATTCGCTTCAAGCATTACGGTAAAATACTGGAGGACCTCATTCAGAAAGCGATGAAAGAGGAAGATCCGAAGAATCGTGAAGTGTTTACCGAGCAGCTGGCTCAACTGATGAAACGCCAGTATCTGAACTGGAATCGCGACTCCGTAAACGATCAATTGATTACAGAACAATTGGAGTCTTTGTCCGGCGGGAAATTGAAAGTGAGTGAAAACTTCCGCTTCCTGCATACAAGCGAAATTCTTCCGCGCAATGCGATTCCTCAGAATCAAATGCATCACCGCGACAACAAGAACAAGAACAACAAGAAAAAGAAGAAGCGCTAATCAGCATACTCGCAATTGCTGATCGTATACAATCTCAAAAACTTAATCAAACCATTACCGTTAATAAGTTTCTGAACGGACTTATTTCCCGCAGGATCATGCCTTTTAATTTTAGGCAAATAATACGATCCACATGGGTTCATTTGAAATTATCGGAGGGAAGCAGCTCAAAGGCGAACTGATTCCGCAAGGTGCAAAGAATGAAGCATTGCAGATTTTGTCTGCTGTTTTGCTAACACCGGAGAAAATGACAATCCGTAATGTTCCGGATATCGTTGACGTGAACAAGCTCATTGATTTGCTTCGCGATCTTGGTGTAAAGGTGGAAAAGTTCGGGACTGAGGAATATACTTTCCAGGCGGATAATGTAGATATCGATTACATCAATTCCGATAAGTTCAAGAACAAAGGTGGTGCGCTTCGCGGATCAATCATGATCGTCGGGCCGTTGCTTACGCGTTTGGGAAAAGGATACATTCCTAAACCGGGCGGAGATAAAATCGGTCGTCGTCGCTTGGATACGCACTTCATCGGTTTTGAAAATCTGGGTGCGAAATTCGAATACGATCACACGAATGAATTTTATCGCGTAGAAGCGAAGCGACTGAAAGGCGCGTACATGCTTCTTGATGAAGCTTCTGTAACGGGCACAGCGAATATCGTGATGGCCGCAACGATGGCGCAGGGAATAACAACCATTTACAACGCAGCTTGCGAACCTTATTTGCAACAGCTTTGCAAAATGCTGAACCGCATGGGCGCGAAGATCAGCGGAATCGGTTCAAACCTTTTAACAATCGAAGGTGTTGATTATCTCGGCGGAACAGAACATGCCATGTTGCCTGATATGATTGAAGTCGGAAGTTTCATCGGTCTCGCAGCGATGACACAATCTGAAATCACAATCAAAAACGCGGGTTACGATCATCTCGGAATCATTCCGGATACATTCCGTCGCTTAGGAATTAAACTCGAACGACGCGGAGAAGATATTTTCATCCCTCAACAGGATCATTACGAGATCGACACATTCATTGACGGTTCCATTCTTACAATTGCTGACGCGCCATGGCCGGGTTTCACTCCCGATTTGCTTTCAATCGTTCTTGTTGTTGCAACTCAAGCCAAAGGAAGCGTTCTCATTCACCAGAAAATGTTTGAAAGCCGCTTGTTCTTCGTAGATAAACTCATCGACATGGGCGCGCAGATTATTCTCTGTGATCCGCATCGTGCAACGGTAATCGGACTTGGTCGTCAGCATTCACTGCGTGGTGTTACAATGACATCACCTGATATTCGCGCCGGTGTTTCGCTTCTGATCGCGGCTTTGTCAGCGAAAGGCAAGAGCACGATCCACAACATTGAACAAATCGATCGCGGATACCAGAACATCGACACCCGTTTGCGTGCTTTAGGAGCGGAAATCGTCAGAAAATAGAGTAGCTGCCGAATGCTGTGAAGAATTGTGAAGCCCTCCATGCAAATGGCACGGTATTCGCAGTTTTAAGCTAAATTTACGCTATGAAAAAGTTTCTTTTTGCCTTATTGTTTTTGCCTCTTGCGTCATTTGCGCAAACCGGGAATGTGATCGGCCTGAATGTCGGGAACATTGCTCCTGAAATTTCTATGAAGAATCCCAACGATTCTGTTATCACTTTGTCGTCACTTCGCGGGCAAATGGTGCTCATTGATTTCTGGGCATCGTGGTGCGGACCTTGCCGTCAGGAGAATCCGCATGTTGTGAGAGCTTATAAGCAATTTAAAGACGAAGTTTTTGTCAGCGGATCGGGATTCACTGTGTTTTCTGTTTCTCTCGATCGTCCGGGTGGGAAAGATGCGTGGAAAGGTGCGATCAAGAAAGACAGTTTGATCTGGCCTTATCACGTAAGCGATCTGCAATGGTGGAACAATGCCGCTGCGCAGGCATATGGAATCAATTCTATTCCTTCCAACGTTTTGATTGACGGAAATGGAGTGATTATCGCTAAGAATCTTCGCGGTGAAAATCTTGTTAAAGCCTTGGAAACGCAGGTGGAGAAGGATCCGAAGAAATTGAAAGAGAAGCGCAAGGACAAAGACAAGAAAAAGGATAAATCCAAGGACAAGAACTACTTGCCATCGCGTCGCGACGGAATTCTGGAAGACTAATCCACAGAAACAAGAACAGATTGAAGGATCATTGAAATAATGATCCTTTTTCATTTTCTGACACTTTGGCGTAACTATATTTGCTGGCGCAGAATTTGAAACTATTACTGCAGACCTGAAAACGGTCTTATTTGCATTTAGAGCAGCATTAAAACTGACATCCTGACAAGTATGAGCGAGGAGAACAAAAACATGCCGGAATCCGGCGAGCAGAACACCGAAACGAATAACACCCAGGAATTGCCTGAAGTTCCGGTTAACGAGGCCGAGAAGAAGATTGCGGAACTGGAAGAGCAGGTGGCTCAATTGAACGATAAATACCTGCGCATTTATTCGGAGTTTGATAATTTCCGCAGACGCACTGCTAAAGAGCGCGTGGAGATTCTGAATACTGCGGGAGAAGAGATCATTAAAAATCTGCTGCCGGTGATTGACAATTTCGAACGTGCATTGAAGACGAATGAAAACGCAACCGATGTTAAAGCGGTGAACGAAGGAGTGAATCTCATTGCGCAGATGTTCCGAAATATTCTGCAACAAAAAGGTTTGCAGGCAATGACATCTATCGGCGAGCCGTTCAATACCGATTTGCACGAAGCAATTACCGAAATACCTTCACCATCTCCCGACCTGAAAGGAAAAGTTGTTGATGAAGTTGAGAAAGGATATTCCTTGAATGGCAAAGTGATTCGCTTCGCTAAAGTTGTGGTTGGAGCTTAATCCGAATTTTTTACGCTATGTCGAAAAGAGATTATTACGAAATACTTGAAGTTTCAAAAAGCGCATCAGCTGATGAGTTGAAGAAGGCATATCGAAAGATGGCCATCAAATATCATCCTGATAAAAATCCGGGAGACAAAGCTGCGGAAGATAAATTCAAAGAGGCTGCTGAAGCTTACGAAGTGCTGAGTGATCCTCAGAAGAAAGCCCGATATGATCAGTACGGTCATGCAGGAATGGCGGGAAGTCATGCCGGCGGCGGATTCGGTGGCGGACATTCAATGGATGATATATTCTCTCAGTTCGGAGATATTTTCGGTGGAGCATTCGGCGGAGGCGGTTTCGGTGGAGGCGGACGTGGCGGAAGACGTGTTGCGAGAGGATCAAATCTGCGGATCAAAGTAAAATTGACGTTGGAAGAAATTGCAACGGGAGTTGAGAAGAAACTCAAAGTTGCAAAGTATGTTTCCTGCGATAAGTGTAACGGATCGGGTGCGCACAATTCGGGTTCTATGTCAACGTGCGGTACTTGTCGCGGAAGCGGGCAGGTGCATCGCATCATGAATACCATGCTCGGACAAATGCAGACTACTGCAACATGTCCGCAGTGTAACGGAGAAGGACAGATCATTACTGATAAATGCAAATCGTGTCACGGCGATGGAATTGTACGTGGCGAAGATGTTGTTACAGTGAAAATTCCTGCCGGCGTACACGAAGGAATTCAACTCAGCGTTAACGGCAAAGGAAACGCTGCGCCGCGTGGAGGAATTCCTGGCGATCTGATCGTAGTGATTGAAGAAGCCGAGCATGAACATTTCATGCGCGAAGGAAACAACCTTTTCTTCGAACAGCACATCAGTATCGTTGATGCAGCAATGGGAACACAAGTGGATGTTCCTACTTTGGATGGCAAAGCGAGAATCAAAGTGGAAGCCGGTACGCAATCAGGGAAAGTACTTCGTCTGAAAGGCAAAGGAGTTCCGGATATCAACGGTTACGGCAAAGGTGATTTACTCGTAAGCATTCAGGTGTGGACACCGAAACACTTGTCATCAGACGAGAAGAAACTCCTCGAGAAACTGCGTGAATCTGAGAATTTCAAACCGAAACCGGGAACTAAAGACAAGAGCTTCTTCGATCGGATGAAAGAGTATTTTGATTAATATTCACTTTATTAGAATAAACACTCATTGTATACGGAATCAGATTTCTTAACTTTATAACATGTCAAAGCCACGTTTGAGGTTAGTTTCTCCGGATGAGAAAATTCGACTGGATAAGTCACGTACACATGAGGAGCGCATGATTATGCTTCTGCGTCTTATCAGATTTTCCAGCGCGGTGGCAGAGGCGGGCGCTAAATACAGAAGCAAACGCTGATGGACGTTTACGACGACGAAATCGTTCTGCTTTGGAAGGCGTTGTACAAGCACAATGTCCGATACATTTTGATAGGAGGTTTTGCCGTGAACTATCACGGGTTTTCCAGGACAACCGGTGACATAGATTTGTGGATCGATGATACTATTGAAAACAGGACTGCTCTTTCTAAAGCATTTGAGGAAATGTTTGCAGGGGATTATTCAACTTTTGATCGAATGCAGTTTATTCCGGGATGGAGCACATTCCGATTTGATTCCGGATTCGAAATTGATATAATGACAAAAGTGAAAGGGCTGGAGAATATCAGGTTCGAAGAGTGTTTTCTTCAAGCTTCTGTGTCAAATATTCTTGATGTTCCGGTACGTTTTTTACATTACAATCATCTTATTCAATCCAAAGAAGCTGCCGGGCGACCTAGAGATTTGTGGGACCTGGAGGAGTTGAGGAGACGAAATGAAGGCTGATGAATCATCATCCTGAATTAAGGTCATTAACTCGTTGACAATTTTATCGGTTGTTAACCGTTTTTAGCTTGTAAAACTGCCGTCTTCCGCCTTTCGTCTCCCGTCTAATAATTACCTTCGTCTTCTATGGGAATTCTCCTTTCCGCACAGCATGTTTCAAAGAAATACTCGAATCATCTTGCATTGGATGATGTGAGTATTGATGTACCGGAAGGCTGCATTTACGGACTGTTGGGTCCGAACGGCGCCGGTAAAACTACGTTGATTCGTATCATCAATCAAATCACCGGACCGGATAGCGGAAAAGTGTTGTTTGAAAATCGATTGCTTGAAGCGGAACACGTTCAGCAAATCGGTTACCTGCCTGAAGAGCGCGGACTTTATCGCAAGATGGAAGTGGGCGAACAAGCGATTTATCTTGCACGACTGAAAGGCCTTTCCAAGAAGGAAGCGAAAAAGCGCGTGCAGGAATGGTTTGAACGTTTTGAAATGCAAGGTTGGTGGAAGAAGAAAGTGGAAGAACTTTCCAAAGGAATGCAGCAGAAGGTGCAGTTCATCGTAACGGTTTTGCATCAACCGCGCTTGCTTATTCTGGATGAACCGTTCAGCGGATTCGATCCGATTAATGCGGCAATCATCAAGGAGGAAATTCTCAACCTGAAAAAGCAAGGTTCAACAATTATTCTTTCGACGCACAACATGGGCTCGGTGGAAGAATTGTGTGACAATATTGCTTTGATCAACCGCTCTAAGAAAATTCTTGACGGCAACGTGAAAGAGATTCGTCGAGCTTACGCATCACGCACATACGATGTGATTTTCAAAGGAAGCATGATCGCATTCACCAATACCATGTGGGCGGGCGGAGAGTTGATTTCTCAATCTACCGACACAGACGGAATGAACCATGTGCGAATCAAACTGCTTGGCACTTCAACGCCGAATATGTTGCTGGAAGCAGTCATGCGTTCTTCAGAAATTCATGGCTTTACAGAAGTTCTTCCGACGATGAACGACATCTTCATCATGAAAGTTCAGGAAGGAAACGGAGAAAATGTTTTAGGAACCCGCAGCAATTATACCGAATAAGTCATGGGAAAAATCTGGATCATTATTCAGCGTGAGTTTATGATGGGCGTTCGCAACAGAACGTTCATCATCATGTCACTTGCTGCTCCTTTGTTTTTTGTCGGTATTATTCTCGTTCCGATTTTCATCGCTTCACAACCGGGATCGCAGAAAACCGTTGTGGTTTGTGACAACAGCGGATGCCCCGACACTGTTGGATATGCGTACGTGTTCAAGGATACTATGAACATCAAGTTCGACTATCACATGGTGTACAAACCTATTGGTGAAGTCAAGAAGTTGTATCGTGATTCCGACAATTACTTTGTGCTCTACATTCCTGAAAACTTCATGGGCGGATGCGACACTTTGAATGAACACAGCGTTGCGTTGTCGTGTATACTTTACTCGAAGGGCGAACCCGGATTCAATCTGATCAATCATCTTCAATCGATTTTGACGACAGAAGTGCAGCAGGATATTCTCGGCTCGAACGGTATTTCACGTGAGGTAATGGAACTTTCACGAAGAAAAGTTTCTGTGACCAGCGAAGTGAAAGGACAAATGAGTGACACGGAAATCAAGTTTATGGCCGGATTGATTTTCGGTATGGCCGTGTATATCTACATTCTCATGTTCGGTGTACGTGTGATGAAAAGTGTTCAGGAGGAGAAATCCACACGCATTGTTGAAGTTATCGTTTCTTCTGTGCGTCCATTCCAGTTGATGATCGGAAAGATCATCGCAGTTGCGTTGGTTGCATTAACGCAGTTCACTGTTTGGATTATACTTTCAATGCTCATCGTTGTTCCGATCATGAACACGATTGATGATGCGCGCTTGGATCACATGAAACTTCAAAACGCCAATGCAGGAACGGCTATCTCAGTAAGCGGAAGCAACACAGGAGCATTGACAGATATAGCGCTCAACGAAAACACACAGGAAACGATGGAAAAACTGATGAGCGTTCCATGGAATAATCTTATTCCGGCGTTCGTGTTTTTCTTCATTTTCGGCTATCTCATGTACGCATCAATCTTCGCTGCGTTAGGTTCTGCTGCTGATACGGAATCAGATACGGCTCAGTTTTCAGTTCCGGTTACCATTCCACTCATCATTGCAATGGCTTCATTCTCTGTTGTGGTGAATGATCCTGATGGAACGGTTGCAAAATGGTTGTCGATGATTCCGTTTACATCTCCGATTGTAATGCTGATGCGCATTCCGTTCGGCGGCGTTTATATGTCGGAACTATTACTCTCGATGGGAATTCTCATGGCGTCTTTCTTCTTCATGACATGGCTCGCAGGAAGAATTTACCGTGTCGGAATTCTCATGTACGGAAAGAAAGTTTCGTGGCGCGAATTGGGTAAATGGTTATTCTATAAAGGCTGATAAATTCTGCTGCATGCGAATCGCTGTCATTGATCTCGGAACAAACACGTTCAATCTGCTTATTGCAGAATCGGATGGTGATGGCAATTTTCAATCGTTGTACAACGAGAAACTTCCTGTACGACTTGGTGAAGGCGGAATCAATAGCGGTATCATCACTGAAGCAGCGTATCAACGCGGATTGGAAGCGATGGACACGTATGCAGAATCCATTCGCCAATGGAATGCAACACAAAGTATGGCTTTTGCCACTTCGGCAATGCGCAATGCATCCAATGGCAAGCAGTTTGTTGCTGATGTGAAAGAGCGCACAGGAATTGAAATTAACGTCATCAGCGGAGCAGAAGAAGCCGGCTTTATTTACGAAGGAGTGAAAGGCGCCTTGAACTTCAGCGATTCAAATTCACTGATCATTGATATCGGTGGAGGAAGTACAGAGTTCATCATTGCAAATAAAGACGGATTAAAATGGAAGCAAAGCTTCGAAGTGGGCGCTTCCCGATTGCTGCAGAAGTTCAAGCCTTCTGATCCGATTACAGCCGATGAAATTCATGCCATCACCTGGTTTCTGAATGAATCGCTGTTGCCATTACGAAATGCCATTGCTGAACACGGTGTTGAAGAACTGATCGGCGCTTCCGGATCTTTCGAGTCGCTCGCAGAAATGGTGATTGCCCGTTACGGACAACAACAAAACGGCATCGCAACCGAATTTACTTTTGATCTGGAGCAGTGTGAAATCATTCACCGCGAACTTCTGGCTTCTACACGTGAGCAACGCCTGCATATACGCGGACTTGTTGCCATGCGTGTAGACATGATCGTGATTTCTGCAATTCTTGCAGAGTGGGTGATACACGAATTCGGTATTCCGAAGATGCGCATGTCGGCTTACGCTTTGAAAGAAGGCGTGCTGCGTCGTTTCCTGAACGCACATTAAACGGCAGATCATTACAAGCGGGCGTTTCTGCTCGTATAACCCGTTGAAATTTGTACTTTTACTTTCCATCTTAAAATAAGCCGGATCAATGCCACGCATTCTGATTATTGATGACGAGAAAAGCATTCGTCGCACTTTACGTGAAATTCTTGAATACGAAAACTTCAAAGTTGATGAAGCTCAGGACGGACTTGAAGGTCTGACCATGGCACAGAAAGAGAAGTTTGACATTATTCTCTGCGACATCAAGATGCCGAAAATGGACGGCATGGAAGCGCTTGAAAAATTGATGGACGCTGCAGTTGATGCTCCGGTTGTCATGATTTCCGGTCATGGAAATATTGAGACTGCCGTTGAAGCCGTGAAGAAAGGAGCGTATGATTTCATTCAGAAGCCGCTTGATCTGAACCGACTGCTGGTGACCATCCGCAATGCGATGGATAAATCGAATCTGGTTACGGAAACACGCACGCTGAAGAAGAAAATCAGCAAGACGTATGATATGATCGGTGAATCCGGTGCTATCGGGAAGATCAAAGAAATGATCGACAAAGTAGCTCCGACGGACGCACGTGTGCTTATTACCGGTGAGAACGGAACAGGGAAAGAACTGGTAGCACGTTGGCTGCATGAGAAATCTCCGCGTTCCGGTTCTGCATTGATTGAAGTGAACTGTGCTGCAATTCCTTCGGAGTTGATTGAATCCGAATTGTTCGGTCACGAGAAAGGTGCGTTTACTTCTGCAATCGCGCTTCGCAAAGGAAAATTTGAATTAGCAGAAGGAGGAACAATTTTCCTTGATGAGATCGGCGATATGAGTCTTTCTGCACAAGCGAAAGTGTTGCGTGCGCTGCAGGAAAATAAAATCACACGAGTTGGCGGCGATAAAGAAATCAAAGTGAACGTGCGCGTACTTGCTGCAACGAACAAGGATTTGAAGAAGGAAATTCTGAAAGGAAATTTCCGTGAAGATTTATATCACCGTCTGAGCGTAATTCTCATTCATGTTCCTGCGCTCAACGATCGTAAGGAAGATATTCCTTTGCTTGCTGAGCATTTTCTGAAATCCGTTGCTGATGAAAGCGGCAATCCGAAGAAAGAAATCACGAAAGACGGAATCAAGGAATTACAGAAAATCAACTGGACCGGAAATATCCGTGAATTCAGAAACGTGATTGAGCGATTGGTGATTTTGGGCGAGAAGACAATTACGGAGAAAGATGTTCTTGCGTACGCGACGCGGAAAGATTGATTTTCTTTTCTTTTTGCACATTCACATTTCTAATGCGATTTCTTAAGACATTTTAAGAATACTTACGGCACACTTTTCGTATAAATAACGTCTAAGATTCAGACGATGAATTTGCGTGTTTTTGTCATATCAGTATTTATTGTGTTGTTCCTTGGTTACAGCACGGAGCTTTGTGCTCAGGAATTGAGAAATGCAACGCCACATTCTAAGCAAAGTTGTTTTGCAGGTTATTGGAAAGCCAAGCGTCAGAAAAAGCTGCTCAAGCTTTCAATTCCGGAGCGCGTGCTTATTCTGGATTCCGCACGCGCAGAGGCAAAACGCGATACCGTGTGGCCGTACATTCAGGATCCCGGAATACGCAACAGAATGATCATGGATGTTGTTGTGAAAACACCGGCACGTGAAGTTTCAGTGTTGCTGGATTCCATGCACACGAACGTTACGCAGTTCACCGCTTCACTTCAATTTCTTTCTGCGCGTGAAATGAGAAAGGTGACGCGTCACCTGAACGCATCAGTCGGAATTCCGGATTCCAATTCAAGAGTATTCACGTCCATTTCTTATCAGGTATTTCAATCTCAATTGCGATTGAATCTTCGCAATCGCGGCGACAGTTTGTTTCAGTCGCACTCAACAAACTTCTGCGGTAAAATCGCTATAGCACGTTTGTGGATTCAGAAAGATTCGAGTGAATACAAACGCTTCATGACCGAGTTGTATTACAACGGACGCGCCGATTGGAACGGAACTGAATTTGTAACACCTCCTGAAGTAATTGCTGCGGTGAATGAAGATAAAATCACTTGGGATCCCGGACAGAAAGCGCAGTTCACCAATGAAGAAATGCCTGCAGGCATGGACATGGTGTTCTATCTTACACTTACAGCGGTCACGCGTTCGTTTCCATATTCATTCACTCCTTATGATCCTGAATTGCATCACGAGAATGGAATGTGGGCAGCGACTGCAATTAATACTCAGTTGCGGCTTTTTCGCAGTATGGGTTTTGAAGCCGAGAAAGTGGGCAATAACGTGCGCGGAATTACGGACCGGCAATTGGAGAAGTTCAAATCTGCTGCAGATTCATCGACAGGCAAAAAAGTTTTTCTATTGGTAAACAGCAGTATTCTCGATACGCTTTCCGGTGCAGATTCTGAATATGTGAGTCCGCGTGGCTTGGAACATACATTCTGGGGAACGCATTGGATTACAGTTGAAGCCTTCGACGAATCGAACGACAGATTTGTATTCTGGGAATACGGTCGGCGCAGACAAGTGCAAGGAATTGATCAATTGAAAAACATCATTGCCGGCGGAATAATCGTGAACGATTATGATCCGCAGTAAGATATCCTGAAGATTGTATTCAGGAGAAGCTTACTCCGCAACGTTCTTCTTCTCAAATAACTTATGCAGTTTCGGATTCAACATCAACGCAGCACTTCCGTACCACGGATGTAAATCCATTTCAAGCCTTCCGGCTTTAATTGCAGGATCAGTTTCAGTGAGTGCTTTTGCTTCTTCAACTGTTGCAACATTGAAAATGTAAATTCCGCGTACATCTCCGTCATCCATGACAGGACCGGCAACGACAAGTTGACCTTCTTCAGCCATGCGATTGATGTTTTCGAGATGTGCTTTTTGCAATTGCTCCGCGCTTCAGATAAGCCATCACATATTGTTTCATGCCGTATTCGTCGGCGCCGAATTTTGCGGCAAGTTCTGCGTTGTAAGAAAGTCTGTCGCTCGTGAGCCAGTCTGCACCAATATCTTTTTTCACAACAGAATCAATTGAGATAATCGGTTCTCCGGATTTGTTGTAACAGGATGCTGACAAAAGTGTGATTGTTGCTGCTGTCAGCAATAAGCGCATGGATTTCTTCATGCAATGAAAATAAGATTTTCCTGTGAGCCGGAAGCGAACTTATTTCTTCTGCACCGCACCCACTGATCTCGTTTTCTTCCGCACAGGTGTAATGCCAACTGCTTCAAGCCGCACTTTCTGCAAACCTTTGGAATAAAAACCGAGCTTCTTCGCCGCTACAGGAGTAACGTCAATGGAACGTGACGACTTCTTCGGCAAACGATCTGTAATGCGAACGTAAATCACAGAATCATTCGACACATTCGTAACCTTCACAATCGTTCCGAACGGAAGTATTTTGTGTGCCGCGGTCATGCTGTCAGGATCAAAGTATTCTCCGCTTGCGGTAAGCCGTCCTTTCCATTTCGGGCCGTACCAGCTTGCGATTCCGGAATCCAGATAAACGGGGAATTCAGGTTTCAAGCTGTCGCTGAAGACAACTTTCGACGGATTTTGCGTCTGTAAACTGTCAATTCGTGTGGAATCCGTCTGACCTGTAACAGGTGAGAGCAGTATGAGCACGAATAGAACCGCGAGCAACTGTTTCATAATGTAATTTAACGAATCTTTTTGAGACTTTCTGCATTATACTTTCAGCAATTATGCCAAAATACCTCAATTGCGTTGTAAGATTTAACTGTCAAACCTATCTTCGTTGGCTCAAACAGATCAAGTGTCCGATAAAATCGTCATAATACCAACCTATAACGAGAAGGAGAACATCGAAAAGATGGTCCGGAAAGTTATGTCCCTTGAAGGCGATTTTCATTTGCTGATTGTAGATGACGGCTCTCCCGATGGTACTGCAGATATTGTGAAACGCTTGCAGAATGAATTTGCAGGTCGCTTATTCATTCAGGAGCGTAAAGGGAAACTCGGACTTGGCACGGCATACATTCACGGATTCAAATGGTCGCTGTCCCGATCGTATAATTTCATTTTCGAAATGGATTGCGACTTCTCTCACAATCCTGATGATCTGATTCGTTTGTGGGATGCTTGCGCCAATAGAAAAGCGGATGTTTCTGTTGGCTCTCGTTACGTGAAAGGCGGAAAGGTTGCAAACTGGCCAATGGGTCGTTTGCTCATGTCGTACTTCGCCTCACTGTATGTCCGCATCGTTTTGTGGATGAACGTGAAGGACACGACCGCAGGATTTAAATGCTACACACGCAAGGTTCTTGAGAAGATTGATCTCGACAATATCCGCTTTGTAGGTTATGCATTTCAGATTGAAATGAAATATACCGCGCATCGTTTGGGATATAAAGTGGTTGAAGTTCCAATCACATTTATCGATCGTGTAGAAGGTGTTTCGAAAATGAGCACCAAAATTTTCAAAGAAGCATTCTGGGGCGTTCTCCAAATGCGCTTCAAGAAAATCGCACCGCGCAAAGCGTAGTTCTGACCCTGACATTGGTCAGTGCTGACAGATTTCCGACAATTCCGCTGTGCTCCACGGGTATTTTTGCAGCATGAAATCCATTCTCTCCTTAACTCTGATTTTTAGTGCATTTTTCATCTCAATTTCCGCGGGGAAAAAGAAGCCGTCAATCGACAATCCGCAGGAAAAGCACCTGGTGAATTTACGTCAGATGACATTTGGCGGTAATAATGCAGAAGCGTATTGGAGTTTTGACGGAAAGATGCTCACGTTTCAGAGTGATTACTCGAAGTGGGGAAATTCATGCGATCAGATTTATGTAATGAATCTCAAAAGTGCGAAAGATTCATTGTACGTTCCTGCACGCGTGAGCACAGGAGATGGCCGCACAACTTGCTCGTATTTCATGCCGGATAACAAACACGTTTTGTTTGCATCAACACACGTTGGAGGAAAGATGTGTCCCCCGGCTGATAATCTTCGTCAGAACGGAAAATACCTCTGGCCGATTTATGAAACGTACGACATTTTCGTCTCTGATTTGAAAGGAAACATCACAAAACAATTGACGAATTCACCGGGCTACGATGCAGAAGCGGTTGTATCTCCGAAAGGCGATAAAATTCTTTTCACATCAACACGCGGCGGCGATCTTGATCTGTGGATCATGAACATCGATGGAAGCAATCCTGTTCAGTTGACCAATGAATTGGGTTATGATGGTGGTGCATTTTTCTCTGCTGATGGGAAGAAGATCGTGTTCCGCGCTTCACGTCCGAAAACAGAACAGGAAGTGAAAGATTACAAAGACTTGCTGGCGCAGAATCTTGTTGCTCCAACGAATATGGAGATCTTCACCATCAATGCAGATGGTACGGACATGAAACAAATTACCAAGCTTGGTAAGGCGAACTGGGCGCCGTATTTCACACCGTCCGGAAACAAAATCATCTTCTCTTCGAATCACGCATCAGAGAAAGGATTCAACTTTCAGTTGTTTCTCGTGAATCTCGACGGAACCGGATTGGAACAAGTAACCTACGAAAGTGTATTCAATTCGTTCCCGATGTTTTCTCCTGACGGGAAGAAAATTGCATTCTCTTCAAACCGCCGCAATTGGGGCACACGTGACACCAACGTGTTCATTGCCGACTGGAAGGAATAAGATTTAGATCATACTGCCACAGGCAGATTAATGTGGTCATTCCGGTTTGCGGTGCGTATCTTTGCAGACCAGAATATTACCATGAGAAAATCATTTTTACTAGCGCTCGGATTTGTATTCGCAGCGTTTACAGTTTCGGCACAGGAAATCAGTGCTGAACGAATCCGCAAAGACGTTACTTATCTCGCTTCAGACAAACTTGAAGGTCGCGGAACATCATCGAAAGGTGAGAAGAAAGCTGCAGCATACATCGCAGGTGAATTCAAGAAGTGCGGATTGTCGCCGAAAGGAACGGAAGGATTTTATCAGCCTTTCACTTTCAAGTCGAATCCGAATCCACATGATACTTCCACAGCAAATCTTAAAGAGCGCACAGGAAAAAACGTCATCGGCTATCTTGATAACGGTGCGGAATTCACTGTAGTAATCGGCGGACATTACGATCACCTCGGAACGGGGCACGATAAAAATTCATTGGACGCAAATCCTGAAGGGAAAGTGCACAACGGCGCTGATGATAATGCTTCAGGAACTTCGGGCGTAATTGAATTGGCGCGTTACTACACCTCCAACGGACGTAAAGAAGCATTCAATTTTTTGTTCATCTGTTTTTCAGGAGAGGAATTAGGTTTGATGGGCTCAAAACGTTTCTGCGAGAATCCAACTGTTGATCTCACGAAAGTGAATTACATGATCAACATGGATATGATCGGTCGCTTGAATGATTCTACTAAAGCCTTGATGATATACGGTGTTGGCACTGCGCCTGAGTGGGTTCCGATGATTAAAGGAACAAACTCTGTTTTCAAAATCAAACAGGACAGTTCAGGAATCGGACCATCGGATCAAACATCTTTCTATCTGAAAAATATTCCTGTACTGCACTTCTTCACCGGTCAGCATTCTGACTACCATAAGCCGGGAGATGATGCGGAGAAAGTGAATTACACAGGAGAGAAACTCGTGCTTGAATTCATTATTCAATTGATCGATCAAACAGAGAAACTTCCGAAACTGAAATTCCAGCAGACGAAAAATCCTGACATGGGGCGCTCGAAATTCAAAGTAACATTGGGCATTATGCCGGATTATACTTTTGAAGGACCGGGATTGAAGATTGACGGAGTAACTGATGGTAAACCTGCAGCAGCTGCAGGAGTGAAAACCGGTGATGTGCTGATTGAAATGGGTGGCGTTGAAATCAAGAAGATGGGAGATTACATGGCGCAGCTGCAGAAATTTTCGAAAGGCGAAACAACGACAATTAAAGTTCAACGCGGAGGCGAAGTGCTGACGCTTAACGTTACATTCTGATGAATTATCTTATCCGCAACGCCAACATTGTTAACGAAGGCAGGATTACAGCCGGCGATGTTCTTATTTCAGAAGGAAAGATTGCTGCAATCGGTTCCGGAATAGAAGCGATTGATGCGGAGATAATTGATGCAACAGGATTGTGGCTCATGCCCGGTGTAATTGATGATCAGGTTCATTTTCGCGAGCCGGGTCTCACGCACAAAGGTGAAATTTACACGGAGGCGAAAGCGGCTGTTGCCGGAGGTGTTACATCTTTCATGGAGCAACCGAACACAGCGCCGCCTGCAACAACAGTTGAACGCCTTGAAGAAAAATATGCACGTGCTGCGGATGTTTCATTAGCGAACTATTCGTTTTTTATAGGCACCACGAACAGTAATCTGGACGAGTTGCTGAAGATCAATCCGCGCAATGTTGCGGGTGTGAAAATATTTCTCGGTTCATCAACTGGCGATATGCTTGTTGATAATGAAGAGCAACTGGACAATGTTTTTGCGAAAGTGAAAACGTTGATAGCAGTGCACGCGGAGGATGATCCGATGATCAAACGCAATGTGGAAGAATACCGCGCGAAGTACGGCGATGATATGCCTGCTGATTATCACGGGTTGATCAGAAGTCGTGAAGCGTGTTATGCATCTTCTTCAAAAGCCATTGCGCGTGCGAAGAAATTCGGAACGCGTTTGCATGTATTCCATATTTCCACAGCGGATGAATTGGAGTTGTTTGATAATTCGATTCCGCTTAAGGAGAAAAAGATTACAGCAGAAGTGTGCATCCATCACTTGTGGTTTTCTGATGCCGATTACAAAACGAAAGGAAATTTCATCAAGTGGAATCCTTCCGTGAAAACAGCAAACGATCGTGAAGCGCTTTGGAAAGCGTTACTTGATAACAGAATTGATGTGATCGCTACGGATCATGCGCCGCATACGATAGAGGAGAAGCAACAATCTTATCTGAAAGCGCCTTCCGGCGGACCGTTGGTGCAACATTCATTGGTGGCGATGTTGGAGAAAGTGCGAGAAGGAAAAATTTCCGTAGAACGGGTAGTGGAGAAGATGTGTCATGCCCCGGCGGATTTGTTCCGTATTGATAAGCGTGGATATATCCGCGAAGGTTACTGGGCGGATCTTGTACTCGTGCATCCGCAACAACACTGGACCGTTTCTAAAGACAATCTGCTGTACAAATGCGGATGGTCGCCTTTGGAAGGAACAACATTCCATTCTCGCGTGGTAAGCACTTTTGTAAACGGAAATCTGGTTTACAACAACGGTGCGATCAACGAGCTTTACAAAGGCATGCGTTTGGAATTCAACGTTTAGTTGAAGTTCTCACACATCGGGAAGGGATTGAAGCAAAGTGCCGCGCACTGCGGAAAGCCCGGTGATGCGCAGCAGCAGCCCGCCTGAAAATTAATCAATCACAAAACTCCTCACACCTGAGTAGCTCGTGCCGCTAATGTGTGCGTAGTAAATTCCAGGTGCGCCTGTGAAGGTTACATTGTGCGTTCCTGCGCCGTTCAGATTCTGCGTGTGCACCACTTTGCCCATTACATCAATTACTTCCAATGTGTAATTGCTGTTGTTGTTATCCGCGGCGATGTTGATGCTGAACGTTCCGTTATTCGGTGATGGATACAGATTGATCTGCGGTTGTGTTTGTGCAACTGTTGCAGTTCCTGTAAATACATCAAGATCTGTTGCCCACATGCCGCGACCGAAAGTGCTTACATAAATTTTATTGAGCGGCACGTTGAATTCAATATCACTCACAATCACATTCGGTAATCCGGTGCTTTGATTTGTCCATGCAGACGCAGTTGAATTGAGAACGTAAACTCCGATATCAGTTCCGATCATTACATCACTGCTTCCTCCCGGAATGTACTTGATGCAATTGACAGGAATGTTCGGAAGATTGAATGAAATATTCTGCCATGTAGTTCCTCCATCTGTTGTGCGGAATACTTTATTGCCACCTGAAAATCCTGCGCAAGTAACATAGTATGTATTTGCGTTGTTCTCTGCAATTTCAACTGATGTGAAGTAAAGCGAATCCGGTAATCCGGCCGTGATATTCGTCCATGATCCGCCACCATTCGTTGTTTTGTACAAACGTGATGGTTCATTCAACTCGTAGCGAATACGTTTTGCGGCGAGCAATGTATTGCTGTTTGAATTGGAAACCGCCAATGCGGAAAGTTCTACTGACGAATTCACGAACGGGAAATTTGAGATTGCATTCCACGTGTTTCCGTTGTCGGTTGATTGCATTACATTC
>Ga0172372_10001301_pt1 | contig 38808 bp, 49 predicted proteins | sample LakKiv5m_2_FD_114544 | JGI IMG/M metagenome (GOLD analysis project Ga0172372, IMG submission 114544) | Freshwater microbial communities from Kabuno Bay, South-Kivu, Congo - kab_092012_9.5m | ecosystem: Environmental > Aquatic > Freshwater > Lake | place: Democratic Republic of the Congo...
CCTCAACCAACGCAACCAACCCAGGTATCCGACCATGGTAGCCTTGACCGATTGGTGGGTATGGATGCTTCGTCAGCGGTCTGGGCATTGGAGCGCCAAGGCTATACCGTTTCGGTGCAGGGCAGCGGTAAAGTTCGGCAATGCATGGGGAATCTTCAGAACCGTAAACCGGGACAGCGGGTGACGCTGTTGTTGGGCTCATGAGGTCTCTGGAATCTTTGCTCCTCGAATTGGAGGTGCTGGAAATTCGTGGTTCGATCGAGACCATAGTCGATGCTATTTGCTCCGACCATCGTCAGGCTGGTCCTGGCAAATTGCTGGTGGCCATCCGAGGTAGTCGGGTGGATGGGCATGCTTGGGTTGCTGAGGCTCTCCAAGCCGGGGTAAGCGCCGTCGTGGTGGAACAGGCACTCGATTCATGGGCTTCAGCTTTTCCCCATCAAACCTTGGTCCGTGTTTCCAACAGTGCCGTGGCTTTGGGGAGACTGGCATCGGCCATGCAGGGCCACCCATCGAGAGGGCTGGATTTGGTGGGGGTTACCGGAACCAACGGCAAAACCAGTGTAGTAACGCTTTTGCATCAGGTATTTACGGGGATGGGTTTCCGTTGCGGTTTGATATCTACCGTGGAGTGCAGGGTAGGGGATCGTGTACTTCCGTCGACCCACACCACCCCGGATGCCCTTCGTCTCAATGAATTGTTACGGGAAATGAAGGAGGCCCAATGCCGCTATGTTTTTATGGAAGTGAGCTCCCATGCCATGGCCCAATATCGGGTAAGTGGATTGAAATTTAGGGGAGGAGTTTTTACCAACTTGACCCGGGATCATTTGGATTATCACGGGACCATGGAAAATTATTTCCTTGCCAAGAGGTCCTTTTTTGACGGATTGGAGTCGTCGGCCTTTGCCCTTTATAACGCAGACGATGCGTACGGCCCCGGGATGGTATCGTGTACCGCCGCCATGCCCGTGGCGTATTCATTGAAATCGTCCGGGCAGAATAACGAAACGAAAATGTACTGCGGCACGAACCTCGTTCTGGAACCCGGTTCGATGCGTTTGGATACTGATGGAACGGCCTTGACCGCACGATTAACAGGGCGTTTTAATGCCTACAATGTTATGGCGGTATGGTCCGTTGCCCGTTTGCTCCAAGCGGAACCGGGTTTGGTGGCCAAGGCCTTGGCCCAAGCGGAGCCGCCACAGGGTCGTATGTGGAGCCTGCGTGGCCCCGATGAGCGTTGGTTTCTGGTGGATTATGCCCACACCCCCGATGCTTTGCAACAAGTATTGACCACGTTGAAAGACCTCCAAAAGGGCGAGGGTCGCCTTGGGGTTGTCTTTGGTTGCGGTGGGGATCGGGATGAGGGTAAGCGTCCTTTGATGGCCGAAGTGGCCTATACATGCGCGGATTTCTTGGTCATGACCTCGGATAATCCCCGTAGCGAAGAACCCCGCCAAATTTTGGACCAAATGCTACAGGGCCTGCCCAAAGACTACGAGCAAGGGAACGTCTTGGTGGAATCCGATCGGGACCAAGCCATTGGTCAAGCGGTGCGGTTGAGCCGCCCCGGCGATATCATCCTGGTTGCAGGCAAGGGCCACGAGACCTACCAAGAAATTCAAGGGAAGCGTTATCCCTTCAGTGACCAGGAACGCCTGCAGTACTGGATGAATACCCTGTTATCCGATCCAAAGTTCATTAATTCCTAATCCCGTGTTGTACTATCTTTTTGATTATTTGGACCGTGTATGGGATGTTACCGGCGCGGGTGCTTTTCGATTTATCACTTTTCGGGCTTCGTTGGCTGCGGCCTTGTCTTTGTTGATTAGTCTTTTTATCGGCAAAAGAATTATTCGGTGGTTGCAGGCCAAACAAATCGGAGAGAGCATTCGGGATACCGGCCCGGCAACCCATCTGTCCAAAAAAGGAACGCCCACCATGGGAGGCATCATCTTGTTGGTGGCCATTTTGTTACCCACGATACTGGTGGCCAGACCCGATAACATCTATGTGATTCTTATGATGGGGGCCACCTTGTGGATGGGAATTATTGGGGGCGTGGACGATTATATCAAGGTCTTTTTGAAAGACAAGAAGGGTCTTCGCTCCCGTTCCAAGGTGGTCGGACAAATTGGTTTGGGCTTGCTCATTGCTGCGGTCCTGTACTATCACCGGGATATTTCGACCCTGGCCCTAAAGACAAACCTGCCCATTACCAAGTACGGATTGGATTATCGAACCTTGGGCTGGAGTCCATCCATGGTTTGGGTTTTTTATTTCGCATTAATAGTCTTTATTGTTACGGCAGTGACCAACGCCGTTAATCTAACGGATGGGGTTGATGGACTGGCCGCTGGAACCAGCGCGATTGTGGGAACCGGTTTGGGCATTTTGGCTTACATGGCGGGTAATATCAAATTGGCTTCGTACCTCAACCTGCTCTATGTGCCCGGTTCGGGTGAAGTGGTGGTTTTTTTGGCGGCCCTGGTGGGTGCTTGTGTGGGCTTTTTGTGGTACAACGCCTATCCGGCCCAGGTTTTTATGGGGGATACGGGCTCCATGGCCTTGGGTGGTGCCTTTGCATCGGTGGCTTTGATTATCAAAATGGAATTAATGTTGCCGATTCTTTGCGGGATCTTTTTTGTGGAGAGTCTATCGGTGATTTTGCAAGTGACTTGGTTTCGGTATACCAAAAGAAAAACCGGTGAAGGACGTCGGATATTTCGCATGGCGCCGTTGCACCATCATTACGAGTTGGGCGGGCTTGCCGAGCCCAAATTGGTAACCCGTTTTTGGATTGTTACGGTTCTTTTGGTCATTTTCACCTTTACCCTCCTCAAACTGCGATGAATCCCCAACGCTTGCTCGTCCTGGGAGCCGGTGAAAGCGGTTGCGGCGCTGCCCGATTGGGTAAGGTGCTGGGAATGGACGTTGAGGTATGGGATCAAGGAACGATACGGCAGCCCCGTCGCTTGGTGCTGGAGTCCTTGGGCATACCGTACAAGGATTCTTTTGGGGGTGAAATAGCCTCTTGGAAGCCGGATTTGGTGATTAAGAGCCCGGGCATTGCTCCGGAATCGCCGTGGATTCAGTCGGCTCTGGCCAAGGGCATTTCGGTGGTGGATGAAATAGAATTTGCCGCAGCCCATACACCAGCCAAGTTGGTGGCCATCACCGGAACCAACGGCAAAACCACCACCACCCATCTTACCCATCATGTGCTTTGCCAAGGTGGTATCCGCGCAGGCATCGCAGGCAATATGGGACGCAGTTTTGCTGGAGCTGTGGCCGAAGATTTGTTAGGAAACCCAGCCGATGCGCCCGATGTCTATGTCTTGGAGGTTAGTTCATTCCAATTGGATGGTTTGGACAAAACTCGTTTTGATATCGGCGTTTTGACCAATATTACCCCGGATCACCTGGACCGCTACGGTTACCGAATGGAGAATTATATCCAATCCAAATTCAGATTGGTTCGTAACATGAATTCACAATGCGCCTTGGTTTGGTGCAGCGATGATGCATACAGTCAACAGGGCCTAGAACAAATCCCGGCACCTTCCTTCCAAACCTATACTTTATCCTGGAACCGTCCATCGACTTTTGGTGGAGGGGCCTATACCCACGATCGACAACTTTATAGCGAAATCAACGACGAAATTATGGCAATCCCCTTGAATGAATTGGCTCTGGTGGGCCGGCACAACGCGTACAATTCCATGGCCGCCGCGGTGGTCGCCCAACTCATGGAAGTCCGCAAAGAGAGCATCCGCGAAAGCCTTACCAATTTTGATCAACTGGAACATCGTCTAGAAAAGGTCGGTAGAATCCGCGGGGTTGACTACATTAACGATTCCAAGGCAACCAATGTGAATTCGACGTGGTATGCTTTGGAATCCATGGATAAACCCGTTTTGTGGATTGCCGGTGGGGTGGATAAGGGTAACGATTATTCGGCATTGTACGATTTGGTCGCCTCCAAGGTCAAAGTTTTGATTTGTATGGGCCAGGATAACCGCGCATTGCACGAAGCCTTTGCGGGTAGAGTCCCCGTCATTGTGAATGTTTCCGGAATGCAGGAGTGTGTTCAGCGGGCGTATCAATTGGCCCAAAAGGGCGATGCCGTTCTGTTGTCTCCTGCTTGTGCCAGTTTTGATTTTTTTGAGAATTACGAGGACCGTGGGCGTCAGTTTAAATATTATGTTAACCAACTTTAATCGCTGACAATACACCCATGAATCGCTGGTCGGACTTGTTTAAGGGCGATCGTACCCTGTGGATCCTCATCGGACTTCTGATGTTGAGCTCCTTGCCGTTGATATATTCTTCAACGGGCCAATTGGCGCTGCGCGAGTATCAAGGGGATACCGAACGTTCGTTGGTGGCTCATGGTTCCAAGCTGTTGTTGGGTGCTTTGTTAATGCTATTTGTGCACCGGATTCCCTACCTGTGGTTGGGTCGTTTATCCGCTTGGGGGGTTTACCTGGCTGGTGCAGTTTTGGCGCTCACCTTGGTTTTTGGTCAAAACATCAATTCGGCGTCACGCTCTTTGCAGATTCCTTTTACCCAAATCAGTTTCCAGGGGTCGGATATTGCTCGTCTTTTCTTGATCCTGTGGTTGGCTCGGGGTTTGGCGTTGTTACAGAAGGACGATCGTATTCGTCGTTTTCGCCGCGGTTGGGATGGCTTATACCTCGGTTTGGGGGTCGTGGCGGTTTTGATTGCTCCCGAGAATTTGTCCACCGCGCTCATGGTCATCGGTGTCGGAATGGGGATGATTTGGGTGGCAGGCGCGCGAATCCTTGACCTAATCAAAGCCGGTGGTGCGACGCTTGTGGTCGTTGTTATGTTGGTGACGTTGGCGTATTTTTTGGGTTGGGATAGGGCCAGGGTTTGGATAAACAGAATCGAGTCCTTTCGTCAAGATACTCCCGGGCAAGAAGACTTTCAGGTAACCCAGGCCAAAATTGCGGTTTCGGACGGAGGTCTATGGGGTAAGGGCCCCGGCAAAAGTTTGCAAAGGAATTTTTTGCCCCAGGCCTTTTCGGATTTTATTTACGCGATTGTGGTTGAGGAATACGGCATAGCGGGAGCTGCCTGGGTTTTGTTACTCTACCTGGGACTATTTTATCGTATTCGCAAAATTGCTTTGAGGGCGCGATCACCCTTTGGCGCCTACCTGGCCACCGGTTTGGGGATGGCCTTGCTATCCCAAGCGGTGGTAAATATGCTGGTTTCGGTTAGTGCGATTCCGGTAACGGGTCAGACTTTGCCGTTTATTTCTCGTGGGGGTAGTTCCATTTTGATCAATGCCGTGGCGATGGGGATGGTTTTGAGTGTTAGTCGGGACATGACGGGGGAAGGGGATTGGTCTGAATTGGATATCGAAAACCCAAGTGCGGCTTCACCCACGGAATCGGATTCCCATTCCACATCGCAAGGGGAGGTGGTTTATGCCTAAGGCCATGGTCTCGAAGCAAGATGCCGTTTGGCGGGTCATGATTAGCGGTGGCGGAACCGGGGGACATGTATTTCCTGCCATTAGCATTGGACGAGCCTGTTTGGCCCTAAGGCCGGATACGGCTGTGCATTTTGTTGGGGCCCAAGGCAAAATCGAGATGACCCAGGTTCCTCTGGCGGGTTTTCCAATCACGGGATTTTGGATCCGGGGTTTTCAACGCCAAGCCCTTTGGAAAAATCTAGGACTGCCGTTTCAAGTCGTTTTTTCTTTGTTGCACGCCTGGGTTTTGTTACGGAAATTCCGACCGCATGCCGTGGTGGGTGTGGGGGGTTATGCCAGCGGGCCTTTGGTTTGGGTGGCTCAACGCATGGGTATGGTGACGGCTTTGCAAGAGCAAAACGCTTGGCCAGGAGCAACCAATCGTTTTTTGTCGTCCGGTGCCCAAAGGGTCTATGTCGCTTTTGATGGGATGGAAAAGTTTTTTGCCTCCTCCAAAATTCGCTTAACCGGTAACCCAGTTCGCCCTGAATTGCTCAAGGAAGGTCCAACCCGGGAGGAGGCCCTTCGTTTTTGGGGATTATCCGGGGATCGCAAAGTGGTTTTGGTTTTGGGAGGTAGCCTGGGAGCGCGTGCCCTGAACCAGGCGGTGGAGGCTTGTTTACGTCAAGGTCAAAGCGAGGTGGTTTGGCTATGGCAATGCGGACGCCACTACCAAATACCGGAGGACCTGCAGGCCCTCCAAGGCCCCAACCTTCGTGTCTTGCCTTTTATCCAAGAGATGACCATGGCCTATGCGGCTGCCGATTGGTTGGTATCCAGGGCAGGGGCGGGGACCCTCAGCGAATTGGCGTTGGTTGCCAAGCCCTGTTTGCTGGTCCCTTCGCCTTATGTTGCCGAAAATCATCAGTACCATAACGCATCCCGCTGGGTCGAAAAGTCCATGGCATGGATGAGTAGCGATGCAACCATCGCCCAAGATTTACCTCAAGTTCTGGAGGAATGGGGCAGAGACCCGGATGCCGCAGCCCACAAGGCGGTGGGTTTGAAAACCTGGTCTCGACCTCAAGCAGCCCTGGAGGTTGCATCGGATTTGTTGGCCTTAACCTTTCCAAAGCTTGCAGCATGAACCCATTGGCCTATAAGCGCTTCTTTTTGATTGGTGTGGGTGGCATCGGCATGAGTGCACTGGCCAGGTATCTTTTGTTATCGGGCAAAGAAGTAGCAGGATATGACCGCCATACCAGCGATATAACCCGTTCCTTGCAGGCCTCCGGTGCGGTGGTTTTGGATCATCTGGATACCGATCGTTGCCCTTCCCCTTTTGACGAACACCCCGAGCATTGTTTGGTTATATATACCCCGGCGGTTCCTTTTGACCAGCCTTGGTTAACTTATTTTAGGAACGGAAATTATACCATCATCAAAAGGGCCCGAATGTTGGGTTTGTTAACGGCACGCCGACCCACGGTGGCGGTGGCCGGAACCCACGGTAAAACCACGACTTCATCGTTGATTGCTCATTTGTTGCGTTGCGGTGGTTTGGATGTCACGGCATTTTTGGGCGGATTGGGGGTTGATGCCTCAAGCAACTTGATGATGGGAACCGATCAGGCGATGATGGTGGTTGAAGCGGATGAATACGATCGCTCATTCCATGAATTGCAACCGGAATGGGCCGTGGTCACCAGTACCGACCCGGATCATTTGGATATCTACGGGGATGCGGAGTCGGTGTTACGTTCCTATCGTCAATTTGCACTTTCGGCATCCCGTTTGTTGGTGACTCGATCGGGATTGGATTTGAAGTCCATGGAAGGGGTGAGGCACCTTCGCTACGGAGGTTCGGATGCCATTTATGCCGATCAGGTATCGGTATCGGAAGGTTACCTCTGGTTCAATTATCACGGCAAAACCGTGATCAAAGATATCCCGAGCCTATTACCGGGCCAGCATAACATCGAAAACGCCTTGGCGGCGATTACCATTGCTTTGGAATGTGGGGTCGCCCCGGAGAAAATTGCCCCGGCCATGGCCGATTTCAAGGGAATCAAGCGTCGCTTTGAATACGTGGCGCGGGGTAAGCGTCGTTGGTTGGTGGATGATTATGCTCACCACCCCCGGGAAATCGATGCCCTCGTTCGGGGTCTTCGGTTAATGCACCCCAACAGTCGAATTCTGGGACTGTTTCAGCCGCATCTCTACAGCAGGACCAGGGATTTTGCTCCAGAATTTGCGCGCTCGCTATCGGCATTGGATGAATGTTGGTTATTGCCCATTTATCCCGCCCGTGAGCAACCCATGGCAGGGGTGGATAGTGCATTAATTGCCCAGGACATGACCTGCCCCCACCGTTGTTTGCCTCTTAGCCAGGGCAACCAACCGGAATGGTTGCAGGATGTGTTGCAACATGATTCCGATTTGGTGGTTACGATAGGAGCAGGGGATATTGACCAATACCTCGAACCCTTGTCGAATCTATTTTTGGCCGAAGAATCGGCGACCTCTGCGCCTACTCAAACCTCGTTCGATGATCGCTTGGCCTAAGGTTTCGTTTGGTTCGATGTCCGGAGCCTCTATCCGTCGGGTTTTGCTTCGGGTTCTGGGTTTGGGCTGCGCGACGGTGATTTGGTTGGGGGCACAGAACGAAACCAATGCGACCAAAATCAAAAAAATCGCCGTGGTTTACCGGGATCAACACGGTATGCATACCGTAAGCGAGCAAGAAATAGCCCGCATTGTGGGCCTTCAGGTCAACCGGCAACCCCGGGGTATCGCGTCCAGGGAAGCCGCTTTGAAAGCTATGCCATCGTTGGTGCGTGCGGATCTCAGCCTTGGTTTGGATGGCAAGCTACTCGTTGAATTGGAATCCAGTCGTCCTGTGCTTCGGGTGATGCCGACGGGTCGGCCTGGTTATTATTTGGACGATCGTGGTCAGGGGGTTCCTTTGAGTTCCGGATTTGCTTGGCCACTTCCATTGGTATTGGGCCAGGTGCCCGGCCATTGGTCCCAGGCCTTGACCGCCCAACATAACGGTTTGGCTTTGGCGCTGAGGGCCTACGGGTTTCTTGACCAAGATTCCCTGCTCCACGATGAAGTAACTCAGTACCTTTTGATGGGCATGGATTCAGCCTCATTGTCCTTGGAAACCCGGTCTGGTCAACGTATTTGGGTGGGGACTTCCTTTGACTTGCACCATAAACTCCAAAAATTAGCCGCTTTTTATCGCTGGGCACCGGTGGATTCCACGCCTCAGCGTTTTCATAACATTAACCTTATTTTTAAAGATCAAATCGTATGTCGATAAATTTCCCTGGCTTCAAAAGCAACCCCGCTCCTCGCAAAAATCCAGAACCGGCAACAACGCCTGAGCCCGAAATTGTGGTGGGTTTGGATATCGGAACCACCAAAATTTGCGCCGTGGTGGGCCGCCGCAACGAACACCATAAAGTGGATATCCTGGGTATGGGATCCGCCGTATCCCATGGGGTTAATCGTGGCACCGTGGCCAATATTGAGCTTACTGTTCAGTCGATTAAACAGGCGGTGGCCGAAGCTTCCGAGAAGTCCGGCGTGGATATTCGGGTGGTGAATGTGGGTATTGCAGGTCAACATATTCGCAGTCATCAGCAACGAAACATGATGACACGCCAAAGCCGTGAAACGGAGATCTCCAAAGCCGATGTCAACCGACTCTTGCAGGAGATGTATCGGGTACCCCAGCAAGCCGGCTACGAAATCATCCATGTTTTGCCACAGGACTATACGGTGGATGGCGAAAAGGATATCACCAACCCGGTAGGTATGAGCGGGATAACCCTGGAGGGGATGTTCCATGTCATCACCGGATCCTTGGGGGCGATTTTGAACATCAAGCGTTGCGTAGAATTGGCAGGACTCAAGATTAATGGGTTGACCTTGGAGCCTTTGGCCTCTTCGGAAGCGGTACTAAGCCAAGACGAAAAGGATGCCGGTGTTGTTTTGGTGGATATTGGGGGTGGGACAACGGATGTGGCCATTTTCTATCAGAATATCATACGGCATACGGCCGTTATTCCCTTGGGGGGTAATATCATTACCCAGGATATTCGGGAAGGATGCTCGGTTCTGTTCGATCAGGCGGAAGCCCTCAAGGTGCGCTTTGGTTCGGCCATTACCCACGACAGCATGGCCAACGAAGTCGTTTCCATACCTGGATTGCGGGGACGGGATCCCAAAGAGATTAGTTTGTTGACGTTGGCGCATATCATCAATGCCCGCGTCAAGGAGATTATTCAACATGTACAATACGAAATTCGTAGCTCCGGGTACGAGAAGCGTTTAAGCGCAGGGATCGTCCTTACCGGGGGAGGCGCTCGACTCAAAAGCATCAAACACCTCTTCTCCTTGATGACCGGAATGGAAGTCTGTATAGGGGATTCTAACGGTCACCTGGGTCAAGCGCCGGATGCCATCAAATCGCCGGTTTATGCTACCGTTTGCGGTTTGGTTTTGACCTCGTTAGCCATGAAAGATAAGGATGAAAAGCAGTCCCAAAGCCAGGTTACCAATACCAGCAAACCGGTTCAAATCAAGGAAGAAGAAGAGGTGGTGGAACCGCAGCGTGAAGGATTGTTGAACCGTTTGTTATCAGCACTTCCCGGCATGTTCATCGATCCGGAATTAGGGACTCAAAACCGCCCCAATCGTGGATAAGTTTCTGAATATTATTCAATTTTAACAAATAATCGTTTCTAATTTTATACCCACCTCTTAATCCAATTTTTTCTATGACGCCACTTAGCAATTTTCAGTTTAGTTTGGGTTCAAACCCTGGTGCCATCATCAAGGTCATCGGCATAGGGGGAGCCGGAGGAAATGCCGTCAACCATATGTTCCAAAAAGGCATTAAGGACGTTGATTTTTTGGTTTGTAACACCGATTACCAGGCTTTGGAACGGAATTTAGTCCGGAACCGTCTGCAATTGGGGCCTGCCCTTACCGAGGGCCGTGGCGCCGGGAATCAGCCCGAAATTGGACGCAAAGCGGCGGTCGAAACCATGGAGGAATTCAAGGAATTGATAGGCCAAGATACCAAAATGGTTTTTATAACGGCAGGGTTGGGGGGTGGAACGGGTACCGGTGCAGCACCGGTATTGGCAGAGGCATGCCGGGCTTTGGATATCCTCACCGTGGGCATTGTTACCTTGCCTTTTTCGTTCGAAGGCAAGAAGCGCTTGGAGCAGGCCGAAATTGGACTCAAAGAGCTCCGTCGCTATTGCGATACCACGTTGGTAATCAGCAACGATAAGGTCCGCGAACTCTTTGGTAACTTGGTTTTCAAGGATGCCTTTGCTAAGGCCGATGATGTCTTGGCCTCTGCTGCCAAGGGCATTGCGGAAATTATTACCGTGGATGGCTATGTGAATGTCGACTTTGCCGATGTCCGCACCGTTCTCCAACAAAGCGGCAAGGCTGTGATGGGTTCCGGTCAAGCTCGTGGCGAAAACCGGGCCTTGGAAGCGGTCCGTTCGGCCCTCTCGTCCCCCTTGCTCAGTGAAAACGATATATCGGGGGCTCGCAATATTTTGATCAACATGAGTAGCGGTAACGATGATCCAATTCGCTTGGATGAAATTGGGGAAATTAACGACTATGTGCAGACGGAAGCGGGCTCCGGCACCGACGTGATTTGGGGCAATTGCACCGATGACGAATTGGGCGACGAGCTAAGAGTCACCCTCATTGCAACCGGTTTTGAAGGGGATAACCGAAGAGATTACGGCTGGGCAGACAACGCAGGACTTCAGGGGACTCCGCAGAATACTAGTGAAAGGCCTTCGGTGGTGGTGCATTCCTTGGACCAACCAACGGAAACCCCAACGACAGAGGCCCAGGACGAAACCCTGCCCATGTTTACCTTGATTGATGACGAGTATATGGACGATGAGGGGGACAACGGAAACGATCTTCCTCCGACCAGTCCTAATCCTCAACCGCAGGGACCATCCGTCGAACAGGGATCGCATGATTTGTTTACAAGGGTTTGGAACCTGGAGGATACCTCCTCATCGTCCGTGATCGCTGACCAGAACACCGACAGGGATGAGCCCACAGCCTTTGAGCAACCTTCCATGGATACTTCATTCGTTGCCACGCCAACCGTTGCCGAAGCAAGCGATGAGGTTAACCCATTTTTCGGGTACGATGGACCGGTTGAATGGGATTTGGCGCCGCTGAATTCAGAAACTTCTGTTTCGTCCACCCATTCGGAGCCCATCGCCGATGCGACTAAACCTTTGGCGCCAACCGCGGCGGAACAGCAACCCCAACAAGACGTTTTGGAATCGACCTATGCCAGTGGGCCATCCGAAGAGGATGTTTTGACTCGTTCCCGTCAGCGCATTCAGAATCTCCGGAGTCTAAATTCCCTGTTGTCCGGAGGAAATGTGGCCTTGGAGGAATTGGAAAAGGTACCAGCCTATGTGAGAGCGGGTTATCAGCCAACACCTCCGGCTTCCAGTTCCGAACTACCTTTGAGCCGAAGTGCGGTATCCGATAGGTCCTCTGGAAGTGTATCACCCTTGATCAAAACAGACAACCGCTACTTGCACGATAACGTTGACTAAAGAATAGAATTAATCCTCTCCTCAACCCATGAATATCGGAATTCTCAAAGAAGGATCCCCTGAGTCCAGGGTTGCAGCGACCCCGGAATTGGTTCAACATTGGGTAAATCGAGGGCATACGGTATGGGTGGAAGAAGGGGCTGGTGCCGAAGCCGCTTATTCGGATCAAGAGTATATCCAAGCAGGTGCCTTGAGTGGACCTCGGGCTGCATTTCCCGAAACCACCGATGTTTTGGTCAGTGTTCATTGTCCTTCGGACCTTCCGGTTAAAGGATTGTCGTGGTTAATTGGCACCCTGAGTCCTGCCCGTCACCGTGATCGCTTGGCGACATGGGCCGAGAACGGTCTTGGTATTTTGAGTTTGGATGCCCTGCCCCGAATAACGCGGGCCCAAAACATGGATGTGCTTTCCAGCCAGGCATCGTTGGGTGGTTACCATGCCGTTGTTGAGGCGGCGACTTTGTTGCCTCGTTGTTTCCCCATGATGATGACGGCCGCTGGCACGGTTGTACCCGCCCGCATTCTGGTTATTGGTGCCGGTGTTGCAGGCCTGCAGGCCGTGGCAACCGCCAAGCGACTGGGTGCGGTCGTGGTGGCCTTTGATACCCGGCCATCGGTCAAAGAACAGGTCGAGAGTCTGGGCGGCCAATTTGTAGAAATTGAGGGCGCGGTTGAAGATAAAAATGCCGGTGGTTATGCGGTGGTCCAAAGCGAAGCGTATCGACAACGGCAGCAGGAACGCCTCAACGAGGAACTGTGCAAAGCCGATGTTGTGATAACGACGGCCCAGATTCCAGGTCAAAAGGCGCCTGTATTGATTACCTCGGATGTTTTGGGACGCATGAAGGCGGGATCGGTGGTGATGGACTTGGCGGCCGCTGGAGGTGGCAATTGCGAAGGCACGGTGGATGGTCAGAATCTGCGCATTGGCCAGGCTTTGGTATGCGGTCGATCGGCTCCGGCCTCGGCCAAAGCCCAGGATGCTAGTCGCATGTATTCAAGGAATTTACAGGCGTTTACCGCATTGTTAGAAACGGAAACACCGCATTGTTGGGATTTAGGCAACGATGAAATCGTCGCCGCATGTTGCTTGGCCTATGATGGCAAAAAACGAGGTGCTTTGGCCTAATTAATCCTCTCAAAAGCAAGAACCATGGAATGGATGACCAACGATTTGCCTGCCCTAATCAACGGGATATTGCCCCACTTGTATTTATTGTTATTGGCTGTTTTTTTGGGTATTGAGGTTATTGGGCGTGTTCCCCAAGTCTTGCATACCCCTTTGATGTCCGGTTCCAATGCCCTTTCGGGGGTGGTGGTGGTGGGATCCATTTTGATGGTGGGCAAAGCAGAAACCGCGCCATGGCCCGTTTTGGTTTTGGGTTGCCTATCCCTGGTTTTGGCCACCGTCAATGTGGTCGGTGGATTTGCTGTTACTTCCCGGATGCTCAGCATGTTCCGCAAAAAGAAATAAGATGGAAACAATCATGGAGGTGGGTTACCTGACAGCCCTGGTTTGTTTTGTGTTAGGAATCAAGGGAATGAGTGACCCTGCTACGGCGAATCGAGGAAACAGCATCTTAGCCTTGGGTATGGCATTGGCGATCGTGGTCACGCTTTTGCTGCCTGGTCTTGCTAATCTGCCGTATATTTTGGGATCGTTGCTTTTGGGTGCCTGGTTAGGACTGCGCATGTCGGGCAAAGCCCAGATGACCGAAATGCCTCAAATGGTTTCCTTGCTGAATGGTTTTGGAGGATTGGCCGCGGCGTTGGTTGCTTTGGCCGAAGTGGTCGACTTATTGTATGGTGAGGGACTTCTCCACCTCTTAACCCAAACGACCGGGATGGGGTCCGTGGGGTCGTATTATTTGGTGTTCTACGTTGTTACCCTCATGATTAGTCTTTCGGTAGGCGGAATTTCATTTACCGGTTCGGTTCTTGCCATGGCCAAATTGGACGGGAAAGTCAGCGGTCAGCCGGTTCGATTCCCCCTTCAGGGGATGATAACCAACGGCCTGTTGGCGTTGATGGTTTTGCTTATCGCAGCGATGATTGTTTACCCATCCTCGGCGGAGCCCATGGTTTACGCGCTTTTCTTGGTATCCCTGGTTTACGGTGTTTTGTTTGTTCTGCCTATTGGTGGAGCGGATATGCCGGTTGTCATTTCTTTTTTGAATTCGCTCACGGGTTTAACAGCCGCAACAACGGGCTTGCTGTTTGATAATCGCGCTATGCTCATGGGTGGGGTTTTGGTCGGGGCATCGGGCGTCTATCTGACTGTTTTGATGTGCAAGGCGATGAATCGTACCCTGGGAGCCGTTTTGTTGGGTCAATTTAATGCATCCCCAACCGGTGCGGGGCGTGAGATTAACGGGCAAATTAGGGAAATCGGCACCTACGATGCTGCTGTCCTTTTGGCGTATTCATCGCGTGTTGTGGTGGTGCCTGGTTACGGTATGGCCGTGGCCCAGGCGCAGCACCCGATGCACGAGCTCGAAAAGCTCTTGGTTTCCAAAGGCGTGGAATGCAGGTACGCCATCCACCCTGTCGCAGGCCGGATGCCAGGGCATATGAATGTCCTCCTGGCCGAAGCCGATGTTTCCTACGATGTCCTGCTCGAAATGGAGGCCATTAATCCCGACTTTCCTCAGACCGATGTGGTGGTGGTGGTGGGGGCCAACGATGTGGTCAATCCAGCCGCCGAAAACGACTCGGGTTCTCCGGTTTATGGGATGCCCATCCTCAAAGCCCACCAGGCCAAAAACATTATTGTCATTAAACGTTCCATGGCAGCCGGCTATGCCGGGGTGGAGAACGAGCTTTTCTACGACCCCAAAACCAGAATGTTGTTTGGGGATGCCAAGAACGTATTGTCGGAACTGATCCAGGCGGTCAAAAGCCTGTAAGTAAAGTTGGGAGGCGAACGCCCGTCCTAAGTCTTGCTGGGAATTCCCCAAGGGGAAAGAGATTCAAAATTTATTTTGGATTTCCTATAAATGGTGCAATTTTTGAGGAGTTATGGATGAATGCACCCTGCCGGCATCCAGGACTAAACTTATCGCCTGCCTTTTTTGTAATTCTCCCAAAATCCACTTTAGACCCCATGTCCTCCTCTGCTGAACTCCATTACAACGGTCAAACCTACACGTTGCCCCTCCTGGTTGGAACCGAAAACGAACCTGCCGTGGACATCTCCAGGTTGAGGGATGAATCCGGATTGGTAACGCTGGATATCGGGTACAAGAATACCGGGGCCACCAAAAGTGCGATTACGTTCATCGACGGTGATGCCGGGATTTTGAGCTACAGGGGTTACCCGATCGAGCAATTGGCTGCCAATTCCAGCTTTATGGAGGTTTCCTACCTCTTGCTTTATGGTGAGCTACCGACCTTGGCTCAATTGGAGAATTTTAATCACAGCATTACCCACCGGACCTTGGTCCATGAGAACATCAAGAAATTCCTGGACGCCTACCCGGCCTCTACCCATCCCATGGGGGTTTTGATGAGCACCATTGCATCGCTTTCCAGCTTTTACCCCAATTCCCTGATCGCAAACCGTCCTATGGCAGAAATGGATAGGACCTACCATCGGCTTATTGCCAAGATGGCGACCATTGCGGCATGGACCTACAAAAAGTCTTTGGGCCATCCTTATATGTATCCCAACAACAAACTGGATTACGTTAGCAATTTCTTGCAGATGATGTTTGGTCACCGCACGGAGGACTATATCGCTGACCCTGTGGTGGTGGATGCCCTGAACAAGCTCTTGATCTTGCATGCCGACCACGAGCAAAATTGTTCGGCTTCCACGGTGCGCATGGTGGGTTCATCCCATGCCAATATCTATGCCGCGGTTGCGGCAGGGGTGGGGGCTTTGTGGGGACCGCTTCACGGAGGTGCTAACCAGGCCGTGATTGAGATGTTGGAACAAATCCGTGCCGACGGTGGGCAGGTTTCCAAGTTTGTGGCCAAGGCCAAAGACAAAAACGATTCTTTCCGCTTGATGGGTTTTGGCCACCGGGTGTACAAGAATTTTGATCCGAGAGCGCGTATTATCAAAGAAGCATGTGACCAGGTTTTGAATAAACTGGGGGTCAATGATCCGATTCTGGATATCGCCAAGCAGTTGGAAAACACCGCCTTACAGGATGATTACTTTATCGAGCGCAAGTTGTATCCTAACGTAGATTTTTATTCCGGCATCATTTACAGGGCCATAGGAATTCCTACCGATATGTTTACCGTCATGTTTGCCTTGGGGCGCTTGCCGGGTTGGATTGCCCAATGGAAGGAGATGAGGGAACTCAACGAACCTATTGGACGTCCTCGACAGGTTTATGTTGGGCATCCCCGTAGGAATTACTTGCCCATCACCAAGCGATAGCCCTAGGAACGGACGCTACGATAAGCGTCTTCGATTTCCTGGGTTTGGATAGGGAGATCCTGCATCAAATCAACGGGGCCGTTGGCGCTTATCCAAACATCGTTCTCAATGCGTATGCCCAATCCTTCCTCCGGGATATACAAACCCGGCTCGCAGGTGATGACCATACCCTCACGCAGTGGTTCGTAACGCGCTCCAACATCGTGGACATCCAGGCCAAGAAAATGCCCTGTCCCGTGGGGAAAATACTTTTTGTAGGCCGGAGTCTTGGGGTCTTGACGCGCAATATCGTCGGAGGTTAGCAGGCCCAATCGCAACAGGGCGTCTTCCATAAGCAAAGCCGATTCCCGGTTGTATTCATCCAACGTCCGGCCAGGCCTCAAGAGGTCCATGGCTTGCCTTTGTACCCCCAGTACCGCATCGTAAACCTCCTTTTGCCGGGCACTGAATCGTCCGTTGACGGGGATGCAGCGGGTCAAATCGGCCGCATAGTGGGCATAAGCGGCTCCAAAATCCATAAGCAGGAGGTCGCCGTCTCGGCAGGTATCCGCATTGCGGGTATAGTGGAGAATACAGGCATTCTTGCCGGATGCCAGGATGGGTTCAAAACTGAAACCCTCGGCACCTTGCGCAAGGATGGAACCGGCAAGTGCTCCTTCAATTTGGTACTCTTTGCACCCGGGTTGAATGACCTTGAGTGCCTCCAGGAGAGCTTGGTGGGTGATGGAAATGGCTTTTTGAAGGGTCTGGACCTCCTCCACGCTTTTGACTGCCCTCAAACGGTCCAAGACCGGTGAGGCCCGATGAAAGCGGTGTAAGGGGAAATCCTGGGTTAAGCGGTTGGCTAACCGTTTGGCAGCAGAGGTAACCGGGGTTGCCGTCGCCCGATCGTTTTCGTTCAGGGCAAGGTGGATATCGGTGGCGTATTGGGCTTGGGTCCACAAAACGGCTTCAAAATCCTTTTCCCAGAGAACTTGTCCTATTCCAGAGAGCCCAGAGGCTTCTTCTCGGCTATGCCGAGGTCCTTCCCAAACGGCCAGGGTTGGGCTGGTCTCCCGCACAAACAAAACCTCTCGGTAGGCTGGATTGGGGCAATCGGGGAACAAAAGCAGGGCTGTAAGCTCCTGATCGATGCCGGTTAGCCAATAAAGGTTGGAATCCGGGCGGTAGGGGTGGAACGCATCCCCGTTGGATGGAACCTGGTCCGAAGCCACAAAAACGGCCATGGAACCGCTACCCAAGGAGGCCGAAAAGCGGGCTCTGTTGGCGGTAAAAACAGAAGAATCGAGGGGTTGATATCGCATGGTAGGGTTTTCTGGGAGGTGCTGACAAAGGTAAGAGGGGGTTTGGGATTGTGGATAAAGCCCTTGAAATCCCCGATTTTGTTTAAAAAAATGGCCGATACCTTTGGATTTACACACAAAATCCTCTACTTTTGCACTCCCTCAAAAATAGGGGTCGGACAACGTTACCAGAAACCAAACACCATGCCTACCATTCAGCAATTGGTCAAAAATGGCCGGGAACACAAGGCGGATAAGAGCAAATCCCCTGCCCTGGACTCCTGCCCTCAGCGCCGCGGGGTCTGTACCCGTGTCTACACCACAACCCCCAAAAAACCCAATTCGGCCATGCGCAAAGTGGCCCGTGTTCGTCTCACCAACCAAAAAGAGGTGAACGCCTACATTCCAGGGGAGGGTCACAATTTGCAGGAACACTCGATTGTTTTGATCCGCGGTGGTCGTGTCAAAGACCTACCGGGGGTTCGTTACCACATTATCCGTGGTGCATTGGACACGGCTGGGGTTAACGGCCGTAAACAAGGCCGTTCCAAGTACGGGGCCAAAGCGAAACAAGCTGCAGCGCCAACCAAAGGCAAAGGCGGCAAAAAGTAATTGATTCTAAGGTACAGTCATGAGAAAAACCTCCGCCAAGAAGCGTTTTGTTGAACCGGATCCCAAATTCCGGGACGAAATCGTCACCAAGTTCATCAACAACATGATGTACGATGGGAAGAAAAGCACGGCCAGCCAGATTTTTTATCAAGCGGTCGAGAACATCGAAAAGAAATTATCCGAGCCCGGTATCGAGGTATGGCGTCGTGCTTTGAACAACGTTATGCCGAGCGTGGAGGTCAAAAGCCGCCGCGTTGGTGGTTCCACCTTTCAGGTACCTGTCGAAGTCAAGCCCAACCGCAAACAAGCACTGGGAATGCGCTGGTTGATAGGGTATGCGCGCAAACGTAACGAAAAGACCATGACCGATAAGTTAGCTGCCGAGATTATCGCGGCGTCCAAGGGAGAAGGGGCCGCCGTCAAAAAGAAGGAGGACACTTACCGTATGGCCGAAGCCAACAAAGCGTTCTCCCATTTCCGATTCTAAACTATCCCGATTCCATACCCCCACACCATGTCACAGAAGGATTTAGGCTTTACCCGCAATATTGGAATCGCAGCCCATATTGACGCCGGCAAGACCACAACCACCGAGCGCGTTCTCTACTATACGGGAATGACCCACAAAATTGGGGAAGTCCACGACGGTGCTGCAACCATGGACTGGATGGCCCAGGAGCAGGAGCGTGGTATTACCATCACCTCGGCCGCAACCAAAACTTCTTGGAAATGGCAGGATAAAGAATACGCCGTCAATATTATTGATACCCCGGGTCACGTTGACTTTACCGTGGAGGTAAACCGTTCGCTACGGGTATTGGACGGTTTGGTTTTCTTGTTTTCGGCGGTTGATGGGGTTGAACCTCAGTCCGAAACCAACTGGCGCTTGGCCGATAATTACAAAGTACCCCGTTTGGGTTTTGTGAACAAAATGGACCGTCAAGGTTCTGATTTCTTCAAAGTTTGTCAACAGGTCAAGGACATGTTGGGTTCCAATGCCGTGCCTATTCAGATTCCTATTGGTGACGAAGAACACTTCAAAGGCGTTGTGGACTTGATTACCAACCAAGCCATCGTTTGGGACGAGGCATCCAAAGGCATGACCTTCCAGGTGATTGATATGCCTGCAGATTTGGTTGAAGACGCCTACAAATACCGCCAACAACTCATCGAGGTCTGCGCCGAATACGATGATGCGTTAATGGAGAAGTTTTTTGACAACCCGGATTCGATTACCCAAGAAGAAATTCGTTCTGCATTGCGCAAGGCGGTTTGCGACCAGAAAGTGGTCCCCATGCTTTGCGGCTCTGCCTTCAAAAACAAGGGCGTTCAGGCTGTTTTGGATGCGGTTTGCGCCTTTTTGCCCGCCCCCGTTGACCAAGAGGCGGTGACGGGAACCAACCCCAAAACCGATGCAGAGGAAACCCGGAAGCCTTCCGTTGATGCTCCGTTCTGTGCCTTGGCTTTCAAAGTAGCTACGGACCCCTTTGTAGGTCGCTTGGTTTTCTTCCGCGTTTATAGCGGTCGTTTGGATGCCGGTTCTTACGTATTGAAAGTTCGCAACGAGCCGGATAAGGGTATTGTTATGGAAAAAGAGAGGATTTCTCGTCTTTTCCAAATGCATGCCAACGATCGCAAGGCCATTGAATTCGTGGAAGCCGGGGATATTTGTGCTGCGGTAGGCTTCAAGGATATCAAAACAGGGGATACCCTTTGTGCCGAAAACGCTCCCATTATTTTGGAAGCCATGCAGTTCCCCGATCCCGTTATCGGATTGGCGATTGAACCCAAGACCCAAGCGGACTCCGATAAACTCGGCACAGCCCTAGCCAAACTAGCCGAAGAAGATCCTACGTTCAAAGTCAAAACCGACGAAGACACGGGTCAAACCATTATTTCTGGTATGGGCGAATTGCACCTTGAGATTATTGTGGACCGTTTGCGTCGCGAATTCAAGGTGGAATGCAACCAAGGTGCACCCCAGGTGAATTACAAAGAGGCCATCACCATGCCCGTTACCCACCGGGAGGTCTACAAAAAGCAAACGGGTGGTCGCGGTAAGTTTGCCGACATCTTTGTCGAAATTATGCCCGGTGATCCAGAGAAAGCTGGCCTAGAATTTGTGAACGAAATCGTTGGTGGTGCTGTACCCCGTGAATTTATTCCTTCGGTCGAAAAAGGCTTTGCCGCGGCCATGGCCAACGGTGTATTGGCTGGATTCACCATGGACACCTTGAAGGTTCGTCTATTTGATGGTAGCTTCCACGCAGTTGACTCCGATTCCCTTTCCTTTGAAATTGCGGCCCGTACCGCGTTCCGCGAAGCTTGCCGCAAGGCCAACCCTATCCTTTTGGAACCCATCATGAAGGTGGAGGTCATTACCCCGGAGGATTATATGGGGGATGTTATCGGTGACTTGAACAAAAGACGCGGTCAAATGCAGGGCATGGATTCCCGCAACGGTGCTCAGGTCATCAAAGCCCAGGTTCCCTTGGCCGAGATGTTTGGTTATGTTACCGTTCTAAGGACCTTGACTTCGGGTCGTGCGACGTCCACCATGGAGTTTTCGCACTATACCGAAACCCCCAAGAACATTTCTGAAGATGTCCTGGCCAAGTACAAGGCCATGAAAGCCGAAAAAGACTAAATTCCGTTATGAGCCACCGTATTCGCATTAAACTCAAGTCCTACGACCACAATCTGGTCGATAAGTCGGCGGAGAAAATTGTTAAGACCGTCAAAATGACGGGTGCTGTTGTCAGCGGTCCTATTCCGTTGCCAACCGAAAAGAAAATCTTCACCGTGCTCAAATCACCGCACGTCAACAAGAAGGCCCGTGAGCAGTTTCAACTCTGTTCCTACAAGAGGGTTATGGATATCCACAGTTCTTCGTCCAAGACGGTGGATGCCCTCATGAAGCTGGAATTGCCCAGCGGTGTCGACGTCGAAATCAAAGTCTAACGTTATGTCAGGTATAATTGGTAAAAAAATTGGGATGACCTCCGTTTTCGCAGCGGATGGCGCCATGATTCCATGCACCGTTCTGGAGGCTGGTCCTTGTGTTGTAACCCAGGTCCGCACCAAGGACAAGGATGGCTACGAGGCCATTCAATTGGCCTACGGGGATCGCAAAGAGAAGTCGTCCACCCAGCCTTTGATTGGGCACTTCAAAAAAGCCGGTACCACCCCCAAGGCCAAGGTTACCGAGTTCCATGGTTTTGAACAAGACCTCAAGCTAGGAGATCATGTTGATGTAACTCTTTTTAATGAAGGAGATACCGTTGACGTCATTGGGGTAACCAAGGGTAAAGGTTTCCAAGGGGTAGTCAAGCGTCATGGTTTTGGTGGGGTGGGTGGTCAAACCCACGGTCAGCACAACCGGTTGCGCGCACCAGGTTCTCTGGGTGCTTCGTCTTTCCCAAGCCGTGTTTTTAAAGGGATGCGTATGGCCGGTCAAACCGGGGATGTACGTCGTACCGCTCAGAATTTACAAGTAGTCAAAGTTTATCCCGAACAAAATCTTCTCGTGGTCAAGGGTTCTGTACCCGGCGCCAACGGTTCATGGGTTTTGGTTCAGAAATAATTCATACGCCTCAGTCATGGAAACCGCCGTTTACTCCCGCTCAGGTCAGGCCACCGATCGCAAAGTGGTCCTGGATGATCAGGTCTTTTGTTCCGAGCCCAACGACCACGCCATTTATTTGGACGTCAAGTTGCACCTCGCCAACCGCCGTCAAGGAACCGCCAAAGCCAAGGAAAGGTCCGAAATGAGCGGTTCAACCCGCAAGCTTTTCCGTCAAAAAGGTACCGGTGGCGCTCGCCGCGGGGATATCAACAGCCCCTTGATGTACGGTGGAGCCCGCGTTTTTGGTCCTAAGCCAAGGGATTATTCCTTCAAACTCAACAAGAAGCTGCGTCAACTCGCGCGTCGTTCAGCCCTTTCCTACAAAGTATCGGGCAACCAATTGTTTGTTGTGGAGGACTTTTCCATGGACACGCCCAAGACCAAAGAATTTATGACCTTGATACGCAATTTTCAGCTGGACGGTCGTCGTGTGCTTTTGGTCACCGGGGAAAATCAGCCGAATTTGGTACTTTCTGGTCGTAACATTCCCAACGCCCGGGTTATGATTGCTCAGGATTTGAATACCTACGATGTAATGAATGCTCACTGCCTCCTGGTTCAACAGAGTGCAGTTGCCAAAATTCAGGAAACCCTCCTCTAAGAAACTGTTATGGAAACCCTCAAAAAACCGGTGGTAACCGAGAAAATGACTCGATTGACCGAGAAGCATCAGCAGTATGCTTTTCGTGTTGACAAACGCGCCAACAAGATTCAAATTCGGGTCGCTGTTGAAGCCATGTACGGGGTAACCGTGGAGTCGGTAAACACCATGCGTTATGCCGGAGATACCCGCAACCGCAGTACCAAATCGGGCATCCTGCGCGGTCGCACCGATTCATTCAAGAAAGCTATTGTTACCCTCAAAGCCGGGGATAGCATTGATTATTACGCCGGCATCTAAACTACCGCTATGTCAGTCAAACGATTTAAGCCGCTAACCCCGGGCCTCCGTTTTAAGGTTGCCAATTCCTTTTCGGAATTGACCACGGACAAGCCCGAAAAGTCTTTGTTAGCTCCGCTCTCCAAGTCCGGTGGACGGAACAGGGACGGTAAAATGACCATGCGCTATATCGGCGGTGGCCACAAGAAAATGTACCGTGTCATCGATTTTCGTCGTGACAAATTGGATATTCCTGCTACCGTAAAAACCATCGAGTACGACCCTAACCGTTCTGCCTTCATCGCACTTTTGTTTTATGCCGATGGAGAGAAGCGTTATATTCTGGCCCCCAAAGGCTTGACGGTAGGTTCTACGGTGATGTCAGGGAAGAAAGCAACCCCGGATACCGGCAACTGTTTGTATCTCTCCCAAATTCCTTTGGGTTCCAGCATTCATAACATCGAATTGCGTCCAGGTCGCGGTGGTCAAATGGTACGTTCTGCCGGAAATTCAGCCGTATTGGCTGCCCGCGATGGCCAATACGCCATTATCAAGTTGCCTTCCGGCGAAACCCGTATGGTTCTCCAGGCCTGCATGGCCACCATGGGCGTTCTTTCGAACGAAGATCATCTTTTGGAGATCAGCGGCAAAGCCGGTCGTTCCCGCTGGTTGGGTCGTCGTCCTCGTGTTCGTGGTGTTGCCATGAACCCGGTGGATCACCCCATGGGTGGTGGTGAAGGCCGTGCATCCGGTGGACATCCGCGCTCACGCAGTGGTGTTCCTTCCAAGGGGTACAAGACCCGTCGCGGCAAACGTCCTTCGGATCGCTTGATCATCAAACGTCGTACCAACTAATTCAACAACGCTTTATCTACTCGCAGCTATGCCTCGTTCACTCAAAAAAGGCCCATTCATCGAATACACCCTCGAGCGTAAGATCGAGGCCATGAACAACGGTGCCAAAAAAACTGTGGTTAAAACCTGGTCCAGACGTTCCATGGTCAGTCCTGATTTTGTTGGTCACACCATTGCTGTTCATAACGGCAATAAGTTTATCCCTGTCTATGTCACCGAGAACATGGTAGGCCATAAGCTGGGAGAATTCTCACCGACCCGCACCTTCCGGGGTCACTCCGGTAATCGCAAATAATAGACGCCATGGAAGCCAAAGCTATACTTAGGGATTGCCCTACCTCTCCCCAAAAAATGCGCCTGCTCGCGGATATGATCCGCGGTCGCAAGGTGGATCAAGCACAGGGTCTTTTGAAGTTTTCCAAAAAGGAAGCTTCTGCCCGCCTCGAAAAACTTTTGATGTCTGCCGTAGCCAATTGGGAAAGGAAAAACGAAGACATGAGCTTGGAATCAGCCGATCTCTACGTGAAGCAAATTTTTGTGGACGGTGGTCGTATGCTCAAGCGTCTTCGTCCTGCTCCTCAGGGACGCGGTCACCGAATTCTCAAAAGATCCAATCATATCACCATCGTGGTTGATGCCACGGCCAACCCCGAAAACGCCTAATCGAATGGGACAGAAAACCAATCCAATCAGCCTTCGGCTGGGTTACATCAAAGGCTGGGACTCCAATTGGTTCGGCGGCAAAAATTACGCCGACAAGATTTTGGAAGATGACAAAATCCGCCGTTACCTCAACGCTCGTATAAACAACAGCGGGATTTCCAAATTGGTTCTGGAAAGAACCCTCAAGCGGATTATCATTACCATCCATACCAGCCGTCCCGGTATTGTTATCGGAAAAGGTGGTCAGGAAGTCGACAAAATCAAAGAAGAGATCAAAAAGCTGACCCAAAAGGAAATCCAGATCAATATTCACGAAATCAAGAAGCCCGAGCTGGAAGCCGCTCTGGTGGCCGAGAATATTGCCCGCCAGCTCGAAGGTCGCGTTTCGTTCCGTCGCGCCATGAAGATGGCCCTGGCCTCCACGATGCGCCTCAATGCCGAAGGGATCAAAGTGATGGTATCCGGTCGATTGGGCGGTGCTGAAATTGCCCGTACCGAACAGTACAAAGAGGGTCGCATTCCATTGCATACCCTTCGGGCAGATATTGATTACGCCCTCAAAGAAGCCCAAACTGTTTATGGCAAAATTGGCGTGAAGGTTTGGATTTGTCGTGGAGAGGTTTACGGAAAGCGTGATTTGTCACCCAATGTTGGCGTAAGTGCTGGTGGTGGCCGTTCTGAACAGGGCGGTGGCCGTAGCAACGATAGACCAGGTGGCGGTCGTGGTGATCGTCGCGGTCCACGCGGTGAGGGTCGCTCCGAAGGCCGTGGTGGCGATCGCCGCAATAGAAGTTAAAGGATACAGATATGTTACAGCCCAAAAGAACTAGATTTCGTAAAACCCACAAGGGTCGTGTCCATGGTATGGCCACCCGCGGTGCAGAACTATCCTTCGGGAGTTTTGGACTAAAGTCCCTGGAGGCCAAGTGGATTACTTCCAGGCAAATCGAATCTGCTCGTATTGCCGTTACCCGTTTTATGAAAAGGGAAGGCCAAGTTTGGATTCGTATCTTCCCGGATAAGCCCATCACCAAGAAACCTGCCGAAGTCCGTATGGGTAAGGGTAAGGGTGCTCCTGAATATTGGGTTGCGGTGGTCAAGCCAGGCACCCTCATTTTTGAAGCCGAAGGTGTTCCATTGGAAGTTGCTCGCGAAGCCTTGCGCCTAGCCGCCCAGAAGCTCCCAGTTTCAACCTCTTTTGTGGTTCGTCGCGATTACGTTACCGAAGCCAAAAGCGCCTAATTGATATTCCGACACCTTTGACCGATCTATCATGAAGAAGAACGACCTGACCTCCCTAAGCGTTACCGATTTGCAAGAGCGAATTCGGGACGAAAAAGCCAATTTGCATAAAATGCGCTTTACCCATGCTGTTACCGCGGTGGAGAATCCTTCGCGTATTCGTCAAAGCCGCCGTGAAGTGGCTCGGATGATGACCGAACTCAACGCCCGTCAACGTACGAACAACAACGCATAACCCATCATTCATGGAAGATATGAATACCTCTACCGCCTCAGCCGTTGCCAACGCAAATTCGGCCGACCAGCCCCGCCGTTTTCGTAAAGAAAAAATTGGGGTGGTGGTTTCCAATAAAATGGACAAGTCCATCACGATTTCGGTCGAGAAAAAGGTCCAGGACCGGATGTACCACAAGTTCATGAAGAGCTCTCGCAAGTTCATGGCCCACGATGAAGAAAACACCTGCAATGTTGGCGACCGTGTTCGCATTGTAGAAACACGTCCCCTTAGCAAAAACAAATGCTGGCGCCTTGTTGAAGTGATTGAACGAGCCAAGTAAATCTCTATAAATTATCTGAAAAACATATATCATGGTACAACAGGAAAGCCGATTGGCCGTAGCCGATAACAGCGGTGCCAAAGAAGTTCTTTGCATTCGTGTTTTGGGTGGAACCGGCAAGCGCTATGCTAGCGTTGGCGACAAGATTGTGGTTTCGATCAAATCCGCTATCCCTACCGGCAACGCCAAAAAAGGAACAGTTTCCAAAGCGGTCGTGGTCAGAACCGCCAAAGAAGTGCGTCGTCGCGATGGATCCTACATTCGTTTTGATGACAACGCTGTTGTTTTGTTAAACGCCCAAGACGAGCCGCGCGGTACCCGCATCTTTGGTCCTGTGGCTAGGGAATTGCGTGAAAAGCAATTCATGAAGATTGTATCACTGGCCCCTGAAGTCCTTTAAGAATTTTTGCTGTTATGAAAAAGTCCAAGAATCACGAAACCCCAATCGCCAAACCAAAGCTCCGCAAAGGGGACTTGGTACAGGTGATTGCCGGTGATAACCGCGGCAAACAAGGCCGGATCCTCCAAATGGTTCGCGATACCAACCGAGCCGTTGTAGAAGGTTTGAACCTTGTAAGTCGCCACACCAAACCGTCTGCGACTTCGCCCAACGGTGGTATTATCAAAAAGGAGGCCCCTATCCACTTGTCCAACTTGCAGTTGGTTGTGGCCGGCAAGCCAACCCGCGTAGGACGCAAAACCAACGAGGCCGGAGAACTGGTCCGTTTCGCCAAAACCAACCAGGAAATTATCCCATCATGAGTTATCAGGTAAGACTTAAGCACAAATACAACAACGAAGTTGTAGCCGCCCTCAAAGAAAAGTTTGGGTACAAGAATGTTATGGAGGTTCCCCGACTAACCAAAATCTGCATCAACCAGGGGGTAGGGGCTGCTGTTTCTGATAAGAAACTAATCGACAATGCGGTTGGTGAAATTACCCAAATCACGGGTCAAAAAGCAGTAGCCACCTTGTCCCGCAAGGCGATTTCGAATTTCAAGCTGCGCGAAAAGATGCCTATTGGCGTCAAAGTGACCCTGCGTAACGAGCGTATGTTTGAGTTTTTGGATCGTTTGGTGGCCGTTTCTTTGCCTCGTGTTCGCGATTTCAAAGGAATTCCAGCCAAAGGTTTTGATGGCCGTGGTAACTACACCCTTGGTATCACCGAACAAATCATTTTTCCCGAAATCAATATTGACAAAGTCAATAAGATCAACGGAATGCACATCACTTTTGTAACCACCGCAAGGAACGACGAAGAAGCCAAAGCTCTGTTGGCCGAGTTGGGCCTTCCATTTAAATCTTCAAAGAACTAAATCATGGCCAAAGAAGGTATCAAAGCCCGCGACAAAAAGCGCCTCAGAACCGTCGAACGGTACGCTGCCAAACGCAAAGCCCTCAAAGAGGCTGGTGATGTTTTGGGTCTCCAAAAATTACCGCGGAATGCATCCCCTGTTCGCCTTCACAATCGTTGCAGCATCAGCGGACGCCCACGGGGTTTTATGCGTCAGTTTGGAATCTCCAGGGTCTTGTTTCGTAAAATGGCCTCCAACGGTCTTATTCCTGGAGTAACCAAATCTTCCTGGTAATCTTTATTCATTGAAATTACGACCCGTATTGTTATGACCGATCCAATTGCCGATTATTTAACCCGCCTGCGCAACGCGCTCAAGGCTCGTCACCGTATTGTCGAGATCCCTGCCTCGAATACCAAAAAAGCAATTACCCAAGTGCTTTTTGAAAAGGGCTATATCGCCAACTACAAATTTGAAGATGAAGGCCCCCAAGGCCATATCAAGATAGCCCTCAAGTACATTCCAGGAACTGGTGAGCCCGTTATTCAACGCCTTACCCGTGTTAGCCGTCCAGGCTTGCGCCAGTACAAAAGTGTTGAGGACATGCCAAGGGTCATCAACGGTCTTGGTATCGCCATTTTATCCACCAACAAAGGCATTATGACCGACAAAGAAGCCAAAAGGCTCAATGTGGGTGGTGAAGTTCTTTGTTATGTATCCTAAAACAGGTCACTCAAGTATCCATATCGAATCATGTCACGAATAGGTAAGCTTCCGCTCAGTATTCCCTCCGGGGTTCAAGTCCTCATGGACAAGAATCATGTTACGGTCAAGGGTCCCAAAGGTGAATTGTCCCGTCTAGTTGACCCAGACATTCTTTTGGAAATGAACAACGGTGTGATCACCGTTAGTCGTCCCACCGATAGCAAGCGTCACCGCGCTCTTCACGGTTTGTACCGTGCCCTACTTGCCAACATGGTCCACGGGGTATCGGAAGGTTATACCCTACAGCAAGAGCTGGTCGGTGTGGGTTACCGTGCCAATGCCAACGGCCAGCTTTTGGAATTGGCCTTGGGTTATTCGCACGAAATCGTCATGCAAATCCCCAAAGAAGTCAAACTGGCTACCGAGACCCAAAAAGGTAAGAATCCCATAATTACGCTTAGCAGTCACGACAAAGAATTGTTGGGTCAGGTGGCAGCCAAAATCCGTTCACTGCGCGCTCCGGAGCCTTACAAAGGCAAGGGTATTCGCTTTGTGAACGAAATCCTCCGCAAAAAAGCCGGTAAATCGGCCTCCAAGAAATAACCGTTAACCTACATACCTCCAAATCCATGGCCTACGACCGTACCGAACGCCGCTCCCGCATACGCAGGGGGATACGCAAGAAAATCACCGGATCCGGTGAGCGTCCCCGTCTATCGGTGTTTCGTTCCAATACCGAAATCTATGCCCAGATCATCGACGATAACCAAGGTCGTACACTCTGCGCTGCTTCAACCCGTGAGAAATCACTCAAAGGGATGAAAGCCAAGCGGATTGATCAATCGACCGCGGTTGGCAAGCTTCTTGCCGAAAAAGCGTTGGCAGCCGGGGTTACGAAGGTTGTTTTTGATCGTGGTGGTTACCTCTACCACGGTAGGGTCAAAGCGCTAGCTGAAGGTGCACGTGAAGGTGGTTTACAATTTTAAATGATTTATTGTTATGTCAACAACAGATATTCGCAGGGTTAAAGCCAGTGAAATAGAGCTCAAGGATCGTTTGGTTAGCGTTCAGCGCGTTGCCAAAGTGACCAAGGGCGGTAGGACCTTTTCGTTTTCGGCGATTGTCGTCGTTGGCGATGAACAAGGAATTGTGGGTTACGGTCTCGGCAAAGCCAAGGAAGTTTCCGAGGCGATTGCCAAGGGCATCGACGATGCCAAAAAGTCTTTGATCAAAGTCCCAGTTTACAAGGGTACTATCCCTCACGAGGCCGAAGGAAAATTCGGTGGTGGTTTGGTTTACATCAAACCAGCAACCCACGGTACCGGTGTCATCGCCGGTGGTGCGATGCGTGCTGTTTTGGAAAGCGCAGGCATCACCGACGTTTTGGCCAAATCCAAAGGCTCATCCAACCCTCACAACGTGGTCAAAGCCACCATGGCAGCCCTTAGTGCCTTGCGTGATCCACACACCGTTTCCCAGCATCGTTCGGTTTCGGTATCCAAAGTATTCAACGGTTAATCCTTATGGCAACCTATCAAATTACACAAATCAAAAGCGCAATTGGTCGCACGGAGCGTCAAAAGCGCACGTTGGTGGCCTTGGGCCTCAAAAAAAACCAAAGCACAGTCCGGCAGGAGGGTACACCCCAGGTGCTGGGTATGCTGGAGAAAGTTAAACACTTGGTAAAAATCGAGGAGATCTAATCATGGACTTAAGTAAACTATCCCCTGCCGAAGGCAGTGTGCACCGCACCAAGCGTATTGGTCGTGGTGAAGGGTCTGGTCGTGGCGGTACGTCCACCAAAGGACATAAAGGGGCGCAAGCACGCACCGGTTATTCTTCCAAACCCGGTTTTGAAGGCGGTCAAATGCCTCTCAAGTTGAGGGTTCCCAAATTTGGCTTCAAAAGCCGCAACCGTGTTGAATACATTGCGGTCAATTTGGATCAACTCCAAACCCTGCATGAGACCCATGGGGCCTCCGAAATGAACCCTGCATTTTTTGCGGAACATGGTTTTGGAGCATCCCGCGGTAGTCGTATCAAGATCCTCGGTCGGGGTGAGTTGTCCGGGGCCATCAAGGTACAGGCCCATGCTTTCAGTGCCACCGCCAAAGCCCGTATTGAAGCGGCAGGCGGTTCGGTGAGCGCCGTTCAATCCAAGTCTATCGAAGCCTAATCATGAACAAATTCATCGAAACCCTACGGAATATCTTCCGGATTGAGGAGTTGAAGGACAGGATAGTCCTGACCTTCGCCTTGCTCCTGGTTTACCGTTTGGGTTCCTACGTGGTCTTACCGGGCGTTGATCCGGTGGTCCTTGAGCGTTTGAATCCAACGGGAGGTTCAGCCGGTTTGACCGGGCTGATCGACCTTTTTGCGGGTGGTGCCTTTTCGAGAGCCTCCATTTTTGCCTTGGGTATCATGCCCTACATTTCGGCATCCATTGTTGTGCAGTTGATGGGCATGGTGATTCCGTCTTTCCAGAAAATGATGAAAGAGGGTGAAAGCGGCCGTAACAAGATCAATCAGATAACTCGTTACTTGACCATTGCCGTGACGGCCGCTCAGGCCTTTGGCTTCTTGATCAACCTCAAAGCTCAATCCTTGGAGGCTATCATCCTGCGCTCAGGAGATACGTTGGACTTTTCCTTTGTCTTGTCCACCGTGGTGGTCTTGACGGCAGGAACCATGTTTGTGATGTGGCTTGGGGAAAAGATCACGGACAAAGGGCTCGGTAACGGAACCTCCCTGATCATCATGGTGGGGATCATTGCCCAGCTACCCGATGCCTTAATTGCCGAATTCCAATTCCGCTCAGGTGCTGGTGGTGGAGGTTTGATTCCTTTCTTGGTTGAATTGGCGATGTTGGCCGTGGTGGTTGGTCTAACGATTCTCTTGGTACAGGGCACGCGGAAAATTCCGCTGCAGGTGGCCAAGCGGGTTGTAGGTAACCGGGTTTACGGTGGGCAGCGTCAGCATATCCCCATCAAAGTGAATGCTGCCGGTGTTATGCCTATCATTTTTGCTCAAGCCATTATGTTCCTTCCTGCCACGGTGGCCCAGTTTTTTCCTGAATCGGATTTTAGCGCTGGGGTCATGGCTGCTTTTGTGGATTATACCGGGGTGACCTACAATGTTGTGCTTGCCCTGCTTATCGTCGTGTTCACGTACTTCTACACCTCCCTCTCCGTTAACGCCAATCAAATGGCCGAGGACCTCAAAAGAAACGGGGCTTTTATTCCCGGGGTGAAGCCTGGAAAAAGCACAGCGGATTATATCGATGATGTTTTGGCGAGAATCACGCTGCCCGGGTCTCTTTTCTTGGCGGTGGTTGCCATCTTACCGGCATTGGCGATTATTCTGGGCGTCAACTCTCAATTTGCCCAATTCTACGGGGGTACGTCCTTGTTGATTTTGGTTGGTGTTATTCTCGATAGTTTAGCCCAAATTGAAACCCACCTCCTCAACCGTCACTACGATGGTTTGATGAAATCGGGTCGAATCAAGGGACGTTCCAACAACATCATGGAGGGCCCAAGAGCTTAAACAACGTATGGCCAAACAGACCTCCATTAAGCAAGACGGCACCATTCTGGAAGCCTTATCCAATGCCATGTTTCGTGTGGAATTGGAGAACGGCCACGTGATTGTCTGCCATATTTCCGGCAAGATGCGAATGAACTACATCAAAATTTTGCCAGGCGATAAAGTGCAAGTGGAAATGTCCCCGTACGACCTCACCAAAGGCCGAATTTGTTACCGTTACTAAATCAATTCACACCCCAAACGAGCGCATATGAAAGTCAAAGCCTCCGTCAAAAAAAGGAGCATAGAGTGCAAAGTGGTTCGCCGCAAAGGCAAGCTCTATGTCATTAACAAGAAGAACCCCAAGTTTAAACAAAGACAAGGATAATTATGGCAAGGATAGCTGGTATTGACCTGCCCCGTAACAAAAGAGGTGAAATCGGGCTCACCTACATCTATGGGATTGGACGTTCCTCCTCCCGCAAAATCTTGGCGAATGCTGGGGTAGACCTCAACACCAAAGTGGGTGAGTGGGATGATGAACAGCTTAACGCAATTCGTAAGCTCATCACCGACGAGTTCAGGGTCGAAGGGGAACTACGGTCCGAAGTTCAACTGAACATCAAGCGATTGATGGACATTGGTTGCTATCGGGGACAGCGCCATCGTAAAGGTCTTCCATTGCGTGGTCAGCGGACCAAAAACAACTCGCGTACCCGCAAAGGCAAGCGCAAAACGGTGGCTAACAAGAAAAAGGTCACCAAGTAATTCGTTTATAATCCAGATTAATTCATGGCAAAATCAACCAAAGTCGTCAAAAAGCGTGTGGTCCGTGTGGATGCCACCGGGCAGGTGCATGTTCACTCTACATTCAACAACATTATTGTATCGGTGACCAACGCCGAAGGCCAGGTGATATCCTGGGCCTCCGCGGGCAAAGCCGGTTTCAAGGGTTCCAAAAAGAACACCCCATATGCAGCCCAGGTAGCAGCCTCGGATTGCGCTAAGGTGGCCTACGATTTGGGCATGCGTCGTGCAGAGGTTTTCGTCAAAGGCCCAGGTGCTGGGCGTGAATCGGCCATTCGTGCGGTTTCTACCATAGGTATTGAGGTTACCGCCATCAACGATGTTACGCCGATGCCACACAACGGCTGTCGTCCAGCCAAGCGTCGTCGCGTTTAATCCATTTTTTGTTCACCATCCACTAACTATACCACGATCCCATGGCCAGATATACAGGTCCCAAAACCAAAGTTGCCCGCCGATTCAAAGAGCCCATTTTTGGGCCCGATAAAGGACTGCAGAAGAAGCAGTACGGTCCAGGTCAACACGGTCCATCCAAGCGCTCCCCCAAGAAATCTGAATATGCTGTTCAGCTGGGCGAAAAGCAAAAGATGAAGTACACCTACGGTGTATTGGAGCGTCAGTTCTCGCTCACCTTTGCCAAGGCTAACCGCAAAAAGGGTAGCACGGGTGAAAACCTGATCAAGTTCCTGGAGGCGAGATTGGATAATACCGTATTCCGTTTGGGGATTGCCCCAACGCGGGAAGCAGCTCGTCAGTTGGTTTCCCACCGTCATATTGTGGTTAACGGAAAGGTGGTTAATATTCCTTCGTACCAATTGCATCCCGGTGAAACCGTTGGGGTGCGCGAAAAATCCAAGAACTTGGAGGTCATTGTGGATGCGGTAGGCTCCAAAATGGTTTCCAAATTCAATTGGTTGGAATGGAATCGCGAAAAGCTGGAAGGTCGCTTTGTCGATTTCCCCGAGCGCGATCAGATTCCAGAAAACTTCAAGGAGCAGCTCATCGTCGAATTGTATTCCAAGTAATCCGCCGGCTCCTTATCCTCCTAAACCTAAAATATCCCTATGTCCGTTATCGTTTTTCAAAAACCTGAGAAGGTTATCATGCACAAGGCCAGCGAGTTTCAGGGGTCTTTTGAATTCAAGCCCTTGGAGCCTGGCTACGGAGTTACCATTGGTAACGCATTGCGCCGTATCCTCCTTTCTTCTTTGCAGGGCTATGCTATTTCGTCGATCCGCGTTCCCGGTGTAGACCATGAGTTTTCGACCATCAAGGGTGTTGTTGAGGATGTTATTGAATTAATTCTTAACCTCAAACAAGTTCGTTTCAAGCCCAAAGGAGATGGAGTTGAAGGCGAAAAACTAATTGTTATCCTCAAAGGCAAAGGGGCATTCACCGCCGGAGACATTGAGCAGTTTTCCAGTAATTTCAAAGTCTTGAACCCCGACTTGGTCCTATGTACCATGGACGGCAAAATGACTTTGGAATTGGAATTAACCATCCGCCGTGGCCGTGGTTATGTGGCTGCCGAAGATAACAAAACCGAAGATGCACCATTGGGGGTTATCCCTGTCGATTCGGTTTTCACGCCGATTAAGAACGTGAGCTACCAGATCGAGAACACCCGTGTTGAACAAAAAACCGACTACGAAAAACTTCTTTTGGATGTGGTTACCGATGGTTCCATTCATCCCGAGGACGCTTTGAAGGAAGCAGCCCGCATCCTCATTCAACACTTTGCTTTGTTTTCTGACGAGACCATGGCCTTGGAATTGGCATCCTCCGATTCGGCCATGGAAATCGATGAGGATTTTTTGGCAAAGCGCAAACTTTTGAAATCCAACTTGGGTGACATGAATCTTTCGGTTCGGGCCTTCAATTGCCTCAAGGCTGCCGAGATTCGCACGTTGGCGGATTTGGTCAAATTTGATATTGCTGACCTTTTGAAATTCCGCAATTTTGGCAAAAAGTCGCTAACCGAGTTGGAAGATTTGGTACGCGAAAAGGGCCTCACTTTTGGCATGGACATTCACAAATACAAACTCGACGAAGATTAAGAAGCCCCGGAACCTAACCAAGCTCCGCTAAAGACAACGCTATGCGCCACGGAAATACCATAAACCACCTCAGTCGGACCTACGGTCATCGCAAGGCGATGCTCCGCAATATGGCCGTCTCTTTGATTCTCAACAAACGAATTAACACGACATTGGCGAAGGCCAAAGAATTGCGAAAGTTTGTTGAACCCGTTTTGACCCGTTCCAAATCCGATACGATGCACAATCGTCGTATGGTATTTGCTGATTTGCAAGACAAAGAAGCGGTCAAGGAATTGTTTGGCAACATTGCCGAAAAAATCGCTACGCGTCCTGGCGGTTATACCCGGATTATCAAAACCGGTTTTCGTTTAGGGGATGCTGCCGAAATGTGTATGATGGAATTGGTGGATTTCAACGAACTTTTGTTGGCCGATTCTGCATCTCGCAAAGCCAAGACCACTCGTCGTAGCCGGTCCGGCAAAAAAGCCACCACTGCCTCAACGGCCTCCGCTCCTGAAATGGCTGCTGTTGCTGCCGTAGCTGCCCCCATTGTAGAGGAAGTTTCCACCATGGTGGAGGAGGTTGCTCCGGTTGCTGTGGAGGAGATCGTGGAACCCGAAGCAGCGGCAGAACCCGAAGCAGCGGCAGAACCCGAAGCAGCGGTGGAACCCGAAGCAGCGGCCGATCAGGAGGCCTCAGCGGCATCCGACGAAGAGCCCAAAGCTTAGAATCCTTTGAAAACCCCGCTTCGGCGGGGTTTTTCTTGGGATATCCTGGAGAGGTATTGGGTGACCGAAGCCTATTTTTGCGGTATGACTGATACAAAACAAATCCGGGGTTCCCTGCATTTGCAGGATGGTCGCGTTTTTGATGGTTGGATTATAGGTTTTGATGCAGGTCAATGTGGTGGGGAGCTTTGCTTCAATACGTCCATGACCGGTTACCAGGAAATGTTTACCGACCCCTCCTACAAAGGGCAATTGTTGGTTCATAATTACGTCCATCTGGGCAATTACGGGGCGTATGCTTCTGACCAAGAATCCGGGGACGTTCAAATAAGTGGGGTGATCGTCCGTAATTTCTCCGAGAAGCACTCCAGGCCCATGGCCGATTCGACACTGCAGGAATACATGCTTGCTCGGCGTCTGATGGGAATACGGGGCGTGGATACCCGCGCATTGGTGCGTCATATTCGCCATGCCGGGGCAATGAATGCGGTGATTTTGTCGCATCACGCCCTGAATGGCCAAAATGCCGATGTCCTTGCCCAAAAAGCCCTTGAGGATTTGCCGCGAATGGCCGGGCTCGATCTAAGTGCCCAGGTCACGACGGCCCAACCTTACCGATTGGCTTCGGCCTTGGATGGCTCGGCTTACCGTGTTGCGGTCATGGATTACGGGGTCAAACAAAATATGTTAAATCACCTAACCCGCCGGGGTTGTGATTTGCAAATTTTTCCGGCCCATACCGGTCTGGAGGATGTTTTGGCTTATCAACCCAATGGTATTCTTTTTTCCAACGGTCCCGGTGATCCGGCCGCTATGCCGAACCAGGTGGCCGTTATCCGTGGGTTGATGGATCGTCAAATTCCCATGATGGGGATTTGTTTGGGGCATCAGCTCATGGCCAGGGCCGCAGGTTTGGAAACCTTCAAAATGCATAATGGCCACCGGGGCTCAAATCATCCGGTTCAAAACCTTCGCCTGAACCGATCGGAAATCACCTCCCAAAATCACGGATTTGCGGTTGATTTGGATCAGGCCCGATCCGCCACCGCGTTAGAGCTTACCCATATTAACCTCAACGACCAAACGGTTGAGGGTTTGGCGTGGCGTGATCTACCGGCTTTTTCGGTGCAATACCATCCCGAATCCAACCCGGGCCCCCACGATTCACATTATTTGTTTGACGATTTTGTCGCCATGATGGCGTAAACCTGACTCGATTACACGACCCTTTAACCCCCATTGTTCATGCCAGTTATCCAAGATATTTTTGCCCGCCAAATTCTCGATTCCCGGGGTAACCCTACCGTCGAAGTTGACGTCATGACCTCCGATGGTTGCACCGGCAGGGCAGCAGTTCCATCGGGGGCCTCCACCGGAATGCACGAAGCGGTGGAGTTGAGGGATAACGATCCTTCGATGTACATGGGCAAAGGCGTCTTGAATGCGGTAGCCCATGTCAACGATCGCATTGCTGCGGAATTGGAAGGATTATCCGTGTACGAGCAACAATTGATTGACCGGGTCATGATTGATTTGGACGGAACCGGCAATAAATCCAACCTAGGCGCCAATGCAATTCTCGGGGTTTCGTTGGCCTGTGCTCGGGCTGCAGCTGCTTCGCTGGGAATGCCCCTGTACCGTTATGTTGGTGGTTTGCAGGCCAATGTGCTCCCCATGCCCATGATGAACATCCTCAACGGAGGAGCTCATGCCGACAACGGCATTGATTTTCAGGAGTTTATGGTCATGCCTTTGGGGGCATCAACTTTTTCCGAAGCCCTACGCATGGGCACCGAAGTCTTCCACCATCTCAAAAAGGTACTCCGTGATCAGGGTTTGTCAACCAATGTTGGGGATGAGGGTGGATTTGCTCCGAATCTGCGAAGCAATACCGAAGCACTTGAAATGGTGTTACGGGCAATTGAATCGGCCGGTTACCGCCCAGGGGAGCAAGTAGCCATCGCGATGGATGCCGCTTGCACCGAAATGTACGACGTAGCCACGGGAACCTACCGTTTTCATAAATCGGGTGGGGACGCAATGGACTCTGCTCAGATGGTGGAATACTGGCGCACATGGTGCGAAAAATACCCGATCTGTTCCCTGGAAGATGCACTTGCCGAAGACGACTGGGACGGCTGGGCTCAACTGACGCATACCCTTGGCCATCGCATTCAATTGGTGGGGGATGATTTATTTGTTACGAACACCAAGCGTTTGCGTCGAGGTATTGAATCCAAAGTGGCCAATTCAATCTTGGTCAAAGTAAACCAAATTGGTACCCTGACCGAGACGGTTGAAGCCGTTCAAACGGCCGCTTCCGCTTCCTTTACCAGCGTCATGAGCCATCGGTCCGGCGAAACCGAAGACAGTACCATTGCGGATCTAGCCGTGGCTTTGCGAACAGGTCAAATCAAAACCGGTTCCGCATCACGTTCGGATCGCATGGCCAAATACAATCAACTTCTTCGGATTGAGGAAGAGTTGGGAGACTCTGCCCTGTTTGGCGGGTTGGGTTTCCGTTATCGTCCGTTCTAATTCATCCATGTTCGGCAACCTAATCCGCTTATTCAAAAACCGTTTTTTTCTGGCGGGTTTGGGTTTTGTGCTTTGGCTATTGCTCTTGGACGAATACCACTGGCTGGGTCAAGCCAAGGTGCGACGCGAATGGCGTCATTTGCAAGAAGAGCAGTCCTTTTATGACTCCTCCATTCAGGAAATGACCAGCGAAAAAGCTGCCTTGGAGTCGGATACTCTTTTGTTGGAACGATTGGCCAGGGAAAAATACCGAATGATCAAACCCGGGGAATCGGTTTTTTGGGTCTTGGATTCGGTCGCAAAGACGCCTTAGTTTATTCCAGATTCTGTTTGAGCAACAGGGCCGTGCTCATGGCAGCAAGGCATTGTTCAACCCGGGGTAGAAGGCCGCTGGCCAAACATACCTCACCCCGGTTCAAGAGGGAAATTTGTCCCAAGACTCGTCCATCTTGTTCATAACGCAGTCCAGCATGGGTTGCTCCGAGCCAACGACGGTTACCCTCCAAGGTTCGAATACTATGGATTTCGATGAGGGGTTGACCGGGTATATCCAAATGACCGCAAAGGCTTTGACGCCGCAGGGTTGTTTCGGGGCGAAATAGAACAAACTCGGCCAAGGGTTCTGCCGTACAACGTATTTCGCCCGTCAGGAGATGGCTGTAAGAAAGAGGCAAGGCAAGGCGTCCTTGCAAAATCGGTACGTCACTCTGTTTGAAACGAGCGTAGGTCATCACTGTGTCCACACCGGCTTGATCATTTCTGCTTTGAAGAATGCGCATGCGTTGTGCTGCTCCGCTGAACCGAACCCTCAAGTTGACCTGGTAGGAGGTGACCGCACCCCGCCTCACTTTGATGGTGGAATACGGCCCGTATTGCAGGCGAGGCTTGAAGCGAAATTGCTGACGGCCCTGCACCGGATAACAGGTGGATTGTCCCTCAAGTCCAGGGTCCAGCGCCAAGCGAAGAGGGGTGCAGGAGGCCAGGGCTAGGCC